>UEXM01000952.1_pt2 | contig 23488 bp, 32 predicted proteins | sample 1796661 | NCBI WGS metagenome assembly UEXM01 (sample SAMEA4772469, study PRJEB27181) | metagenome | reverse complement strand
AACACCCTGAAGGATGCCGCTGGGAACAACAGCATTGCTACTAGCTTTGTGGCGGGTGGTAGTGCGAAGGTTTTTGCTTCATACAACCTAAAAGACAATACTGGATATGCGGCAAGCCTAAATAACAGCAGCTTTACAGATGTAGCTACAGGAAAATCACGATTTACATTTTCATCTTCTTTGAGTGCAATAAGTTATAATGTCAATGCAAATGGAAGATTTGAAATTAATAACGATGACCCCGCACAAAGTCAATTTTGTCAGCCTACACAACTAGCCACTGGTTCGGTGCAGGTCGGAACTGAAGATAACGCCAGTGCGGGCAGTGCTGAAGATAGCCGTTATCACACAATAGCAATTCACGGAGACCTCGCATGAGTAAAGCAGCAGAACTAGCCGCACTGATTGGTTCGCAGACGGCTTTATCAAACAGGAACCTGATTTCTAACGGCTCTATGTGTGTATATCAACGAGGTTCAGGAACACTTCCATCAGGTACATCATTAACTTATTATGGTCCTGATAGGTGGCGGGTATACAAAGAAACATCAACAGCCGTTGCAACACTTTCACAAGATACGGATGTGCCTTCAGAACAAGGGTTTAAATACTCATACAAAATTGATGTGACAACAGCAGACGCATCTGTAGCTGCTGGTGATAGATGTGACATGATATATCGTTTTGAAGGACAAGATTTACAACAGTTAAAAAAAGGGACTTCAAGTGCAGAGTCACTTACCCTACAGTTTTGGGTAAAATCACCAAAAACAGGCACTCACATTTGCGAGATGTATGACAATGACAACTCTAGGCAAATTAGTAAAGCGTACACGATAAATACTGCGGATACTTGGGAATACAAAACTATTACGTTTGAGGGTGATACAACAGGCGCATATGATAGCGATGCAAATCTTTCATTCCAAGTAGCTTGGTGGCTGGTGGCGGGGTCTACCTATTCTGGCGGTACATTAAACACATCTTGGGCGGCAGCTACCACTGCAAATCGTGCTGTAGGCCAAGTCAATGTGTTGGATGATGCAGCTAACAATTTCCTTATCACAGGCGTTCAGCTTGAAGTAGGCGAACAGGCCACGCCGTTTGAACACCGCAGCTTTGGCGATGAGTTGGCTAAGTGTCAGCGGTATTATCAAACAATACTAAATGCGACACCTCTATACAACTATAGGCAAACAGGTAATTCTGTCGCAGAAACATTTACATATATAAATGAAATGAGAACAACCCCTTCTTTTACCTTGACTAGAAATAGCACGGTATTTGGGACTATAAACACAGGTGCGGGAACAGATGGATTAGGCATTTTTAATGCCTCTACTACTGCTACAGCATTGTTTGTATATCAAAGTGGCACAGATGTAAGTGCTGCTGTAACAGCTACTGTTATAGGGGATGCTGAACTATGATAACTCAAGCAAAATGGATAAAACAATACGATGAAAACTATGTTCCTGTTGGCGATAATACAGGCATCAAAGCCACTATTGATGGCACTGAAATGTCTGTACCCCTTGACCCAGCCAACCGCCACTACGCAGAAATCTTGCGTCAGGTAGCTGCTGGCACTTTGACCATAGCGGATGCTGACTAAGATGGAGATGACCAGCTTGATTGATATGCTCATCGGCTTAGTGGTAGCTGGTGGTGCTTGGTGGGCTAACGGCATGACACGTGAACAGAAACGTATAGAAATACTACTGAACAAGACACGTGAAGAGTATGCTACTCGTGTAGAGATGCGTGATGATATGCGCCGTGTCATGGAAGCACTACACCGTGTAGAAGATAAGCTGGATAAAGTATTAAGTAGGGATTAATAGATGGCTATAACAACAGACGCAGAACTACAAACCGAAGTTGGTAAGCTAGCTGTAGCAGACCCTACGAATGTCCCGGCGGTTACCGGCATCGTTCCTACTGTTGGAGCAGGCGAGGATATCGCTACGACATCTGGACAGCTAGGAACAGGCCCTACAACCACGACAGCCTTGGCAACCACAACTGGTATTGCCCCTGCAGCCCCCGTTGCTCCCCCGGCTAATGTAGGCCAAATTGCCTCTGTAGATGATGTTAGCACCGATTTGACCCAGCTAGGTCCAGCGCAAGCTGCCCAGCTAACCCCTACACAACCCTATGTGGACATGACAGGTGTTCAAGGAACGGTATCTGCAGGTTCGCAGGCCACTGCCGCAACACAAACCCTCGACCCACAGGCTACGGTTCAGACCCAGCTTGGTCAGTTGATGACTTCTGTACAGTCTGGTGCGCCGCTTCCCCCTTGGGCTGCCCCGGCGGTTCGCAAAGTGTCGGCTGTCATGCAGGCTCGTGGCTTGGGTGCCAGTTCGATGGCAGGGGCTGCAATCACACAAGCTCTCATGGAATCTGGGGTTCAGATTGCCGCACGGGATGCTGATAAATACGCTGCAATCCAGTTACAGAACCTGAACAATCAGCAGCAAACTGCCTTGGCTAACGCTGCGACATATGCTGCAATGGATAAGGCAAACCTCAATGCACGTCTGCAAGGTGCGGTTACAGAAGCCCAAGCCCTATTATCTGTAGACCTCAAGAACCTTGACAATAAACAAAAAAGTGATACATTAACCTATAGTGCTTTGACCCAAGGCTTGTTCAAGGATGCGGCAGAAGAGAATGCCCGTAACCAGTTCAACGCCAAGAACGAGTTGCAGGTTGAGGAGTTCTTTGCCGAACTAGGTTCGCAGGTCGAGACAGCGAACGCCAACCGTACAGCAGCTATGCGACAGTTCAATGCTGGTGAGATGAACGCAATGACGCAGTTCGACAACCAGATGAAGGACTCCCGTGACAAGTTCAATGCGAACATGAAGTTTGCGGTAGACCAGTCCAATGCAGTTTGGAGACGCGAAGTCAATACTGCAGGAACAGCCATTCAAAACGAAACAAATCGTATCAACACACAGAACCTGTACAATGCAAGTCAGAATGCCTTGAACGGTCTTTGGCAGCAGTATCGTGACAACGCCTCTTGGAACTTTCAAAAGGGCGAGAACGCACTGGAGCGCGAACACACTACGGCTGTGAATGCAATGCAGATTGCTGCTGCTGAGTCTGCGTATAACCAACAGCAGAAAGACGCTATGGCATCTCAACTTGGTTCGTGGTTAGCAAGGATTCTTTAGTAATGTTTGATTTTTTTAACAGCATAGGGCCTTACGTAGACATGGCTGCAGACTTTCTTTTTGGAGATGACCAGAAACCCGGCGGAAAAGACTCTGCAGATAGAGGCGCATTGGGGTTCTTGGCGGATACGTTTCTAGACACAAAGGGTTCAGCATCGGAACGCAGGCAAGAAGAAGCTATACGGATGGACATTCCCCGTCTAGGAACAGGAGCTAGAGCCAGAGTCCAAGGGGTTGCCCAAGGCCGTCCCTTTGTAGGTAGCAACAATGCGGCTCTTCAAGCAGCCATACAAAGAGGTTTTGCTGGCGGGGGTCGTAATCCTCAATATACTAATCTGTGGAGACAGTATGCGGCTCAACGAACAACGGGTTCTGGAAGACGTACTGTAGGTTTAGAATCTCCTAAAGTAGCAGGTGCTACGCCTATTAAAGCAGCTAGTGTTCGCGTTATGAAAGATACGGTGTAAGGTAATATGGCAGAACGTAATCCCCTTTCAGGAACTGTAGAAAACATCGACCCGTTCGCGGCACCACCGCCGGGACATTCCTTGACACAAGATAATTCCAGATGGGCTTGGGGCCAAGCTCCCAAGAATGCTGACCCAGATGTAGCCTTAGACGAGGTTGTTGACCGGTTGAGCAAACCCAAGACCAAGCAGGAAATGTTGAAGCTGCTCATGGTCGGTATATCTGTAGAGGTTGTCGTCGAGGGCATCATCATACAAGGGTTTCAAGATGGTTCGTTTAGTTTGGACACGGGCCTTCTTATGAAGCCTGCCTTGGGTATCCTGATTGCTGACATGGCAGAAGAAGAAGGTATCCCCTACCGGCTGTTCGAAAAGGACGACCCGGAGTCTAAGGATACAATGGATGACGAAACCTTCCTTCGTATGATGAAGGAAAACAACCCACAGATGTTCTCTTACATTCAGGAAAGCGTAAACGCTGCTATTCGTGCAGGGTCTACTCCCCAAGAACCAGAAGATAGAGGTTTTCTCTCAGCTACAGATAGGGAAATAAAGTAATGAGTATGTTGGTTGCAGGAATTACCGGGTTTCTTAATGAGCGTGTGAAGATGGGCGACGAAGAGCGTCAGGCACAAGCTGATTTAAAAACTGCCGAAGCCGAAAGAAAAAAGGACGCCATGAAGCTCGTAGCTACCCTCGTTGCTGATAAGGATTTTATCGAATCAGGCGGTATGGGAACCAAGTACTTCCAGCAGAACCTCACTGCTGCCGGGTATAAAACAGAAGACTTCACAGGCATTGCAAATCAGATGGCTGATGTGGATGCCAGCTTTAATTACGGTTCTGTTAGGTTCCAAAAGCCCAACAAAAAATGGGATGAAGACTTGCGTGACGATAATCAGTTACGAGCAGCCGGAACATGGTTAGGCTATTTTAACAACGTCTTTGCAGATGAGCAGAAGAGAAACGAACTTCTGTCAGAGCTTGAGAAAAACCCGTTAGCAAAACAAAAATGGGAAGGCCAACTATCCAAGTATAGTAATTATTACATAGATGGGCAAATCCTAGAGAAGATGAAAACCCCTTCTGGAGACCGTACATATCGGGAACCAGAATCAGTATATCCTGTACTGTTCGGCAACCTGACTTCAAAGCCTGTAGTAGATGTAAACAGTAAAGTAAAAACTGCGGCTGCAGAAAACGGGGAAATCAAAGACCCTTCGAACGCCCTTGTGTTTACGTTCACGGCCCCTGATGGCGAACAGAAAAAGGAACCCTTTGATTACACACCAACTCAATTAAACTCTATAACTGCTATGGCGACACAGGCAGGATTCAATGACGTTCAGGATTTTGTAGATGAATTTCCTGATAAAATCCGCGCTGAGACAGGGCAGGAAGCCTACGACATTTTGCTAACCTCTGCAGATTACCACTCAAAAGGCTACCAGCAATTGAACCTAACGGGTGGTGGTAGTGAGGCTATGCGAGTTAGTCTGGGCAACGATTTGAAAGAAGATTTTGGCGGAGACCCGTACTTGGAAGCCCAATCTCTACTTCCTTTGGTTACAATCCGGGAAGACAGCAAGAATGCTGCCGCTAAAAGAAAAGGGTATGTAGTTGACCTAGCACCCCCTGAAGACTACTTCGAAAGAAACAAACTCAATCGAAGCAAGATTATGGACCAGTATCAAGCATCTAACAACGCTCTTGCTCAGTTGAGAAAGCTACAGGGTTTTCTTACGGATGATATGACTCCTACAGGACTGAAGGCCGCTGTTCAAAAAGCAGGCTTTGCTATTGCCGGAGAATCCGGTCAGATAGACCAATTCTTTGGGAACTTGGAAGAAGGCACGACTTCACAAAGTTTGATACAAGGAGCGATTGACAAAGGGTTTCTTTCCAAGGATGTGGCAACGAACCTTTCAACTATCGACTCTCTGAAATTATCCTTGGCTGCACAGATGGCTCGTGCCGTAGACCCATCTGGTCGTTTGTCGAACCAAGACTTCGAGATTCAACTACAGCGATTAGGACAATCGGGTTTGTTTGTTTCCAAAGTGCAGGCGGGTGCTAGTCTGAATCAGGTTATTGAAGACTTCCAAAGAACCCAGCGTCGTCTCGTACTCTTAAACGAAGTGGCTACGGCCCCATCTTTCACAATTCGGGAAGCCCGTCTTTTAAAAGCCGACAGAATTGCTCGCGGTGCTTTGAACGCAGCGTATCGTGCTGGCAGTACATCAGTTTCTCAGGGTCTTTCAGCAGAACCCCCTGCCCCACGAACTGACTTGACACTGGATAGTGAGATAGGTTTATACACCGATGGGGAAGCCTACTTTAAAGATGCGGCTGGTACTCAGCGCGTCAGTGACGAAGAAGTTATGAAGGCAATAGGAGCAAAAACCTAATGGCAGAGCCACAAGACGTTTCAAAACCTGTGGAAGAGCGGGACATTGTAGGGTTTGATACATCTGGGGATGCTCCGGCTACGGACACCAGACCCCAGCGTATATCTATTGCTCCCGTAGAAAGAATGGTTGAGTTAGGCGACGCTGCCAAGACAGATGTTGTCTTAGACCCTGTTGTTGGGGTCACAACAAAATCAACTACCCTAGCCCCTGCTGCAGCAGAAGACATCCAAGCGCAGCAAACAGGCTCATCTTGGGAAGATGTTCTTGCTGGTAGAGTAGAGCAGGTAGGCGACATTAAGATTAATGACCGTGTTTTGGAGTTCGCAAAAAAGAACCCCAAAGCCATGATTTCTTTGCGGGCAAAGTGGGCCAAGTCGTCACAGCCAAAGGTTCCCGGCGAGGACGTTATTATACCGTTCACCCGTGAGGGAGAGGTGGTTGCTTCTACTGTTGTAGAAGACCCCTTGATGGTTCCGGCTGCAGAACGCTATGCCCAAGGTCGCTTGGAACTGGACAACCTTGTTTCCCAGTATGTGGATGACCCTGTGGTTCGCCAAATCTTTGTGAACAGGTTTGAAACTGGGGACTTCTATAGCTCTCTAGAAACACGTTTAGCAGAAGCAGGGCAGTTTGTGGTTACAGGCATTCCTATGGCTAGTATCATGGGATACCATGCCTTGGGTGCGTACACTGATTCCCAGCAGAAGGGAACTACCTTTTCAGACGAATGGGGTTCGCGGGGTAACGACATAGACAAAGCCTTGGAGTCTACTTATAAAGCTATAGACAGCGTACTTCCGAACCCGACTATGAAGATGGCGTTCAACGATAGTATCCACGATGAGTTACAGACCAAGCTAGACAACAACGAGATTACTGAGGAACAGTACAACTCTCGTGCAATGATTGAACTAGAAGACGGTACGCTACAGAAAAAAGAATTTATAACAGATGAAGCAGCCGCGAACCTAATTGACCTAGCATTCAACAGGCTTCCTAAATCTCAAAAGTTCGGAGTTATGTTTCTTGAGAATGTGATTGGCCTAGCAGGTCCCGGTCAGGTTCGTAGTCTAGGGGCAGTTCAGAAGTTCGAAAAGTTAAAGGATTCGTACAAGGGTACTAAGATAGGCGATTCATTAGCTGATGTAGATGACCCGTTCGAAGCTGCTCAGATAATTAACAATGCAGCAGGTCGAACCAAGATAAATATGAAAGCCTTGAGTGTTGGTATCGCTCAACAGAGAGCTACCCAAGCTATGGGTAGACTAGACAGTGACCTGCGCGAACTAGACCTAGAGATGGACTCTTTAGTTCGTCAAGGTACTCTCAAAACCAGTTCAGAATACAAGATTCTAGAAGGCCAGCGTCAGAATCTAATTAACCGCAAGATGAATGCCAAGTATACCTTGAAGGCATATCCGTATCTGAAGCAAAATGTAGAAGACTCTCTATTGCTTTCGGCTGCACAACTTGGTGCGCGGGAGTACCTAGCTGAACCTTTTGGGTTAGACCCTATGACATCAGAGGCTCTGGGTCTGCTTACTATGGCAGGCGGAGGAGCTTCTATAACTAGATGGGTAGGCGGCAAGGCTGCTAATTTTGTTAGCGCACCCAAGCTGAGTTTCGGAGACAGCGCACATAGTATCGCAGACATAGTTACCTTTGGAAAGATGAAGGGATTTCAGCTACAGGACAATACTATAGACGAATACGTAAAGGCAGTACGACTCGAAACCAACAATCCTAGCTTTGATTTGACATCAGAGCAGCGCAAGGGAATCAATTATTCAGTCAGGTTGATTAACAACACCACATCTCCCCAAGCCCGCGAACAGATTTTGCAGGCAATTGATGACTACGTTGATTTACAAGACAGGATTGTGGGACAGTTCCCGCAAGCTGCACAAGCTCAAGCAAGAGAGTTGTTCACCCAATCATTCTCCACTGCCTCTGGACTAGGCCCTATGGCGGCACTACACTCTTTAGCTGTAAATAAGATTGATGCTAAACAGTTGAAGAAATTTGACGGAACCTACATGACAGACATCATGGCACAGGCTGACGCACAGGTTCGCGCAACGGAAGCTGCCCTAGATAATTTCCAAGAGTTTATGCGGGCTACTGACGGGATTGCTGACCGTGAATCTCTTCAGGCAATGCTTGACAGTACACGAAAAGCAACAAACAAATTTAAAGATGACCTGAATAGGCGGGCAGAAACAACCCTAGAGGTTATGACAGACATTCGCAAACAGGTTCTTGCAGACCCTACTATTGACGTACCCGAAGGATTTCTTGAAAATCTGGTAGAAGTCGATGTTGCCCTAAAGAAGAGATTGGGCAAGCTGGTTGACGAACGTACTTCAATAGGCGAAACCGTCACTGACATCTATGAAGGTATCACAAAGCGAGTGACAGCCCTGAAGGGTCGCCGGGGAAAAGGCAAGGGATACATGGCAGCATTGTCTCGCGCTATGGAAGATACCCTAGATGCTCATTTAGAAAGCATGTACGCAAAGGGCAAGGCAGCTTACAACGGGGTTCGCGAAGCCGCTAAAACATCTGAGCCTATCGACATGCACGATGCTGTCGTTGACCTGATGAATAAAGCAGGGGACACAGACATGGCTACCTTCTTCAGCCCAGATGGTCAGTTCTTCGCAGGTCGTATGGGCCGCATGGCTTACAAAACATTTGATGACATGGTAAAACGAACCATACCTGAAGACGCTATGGCTGAAATCCGAACTGTTCTAATCAGCAATGGGAGCAGTGAAGAACTCGTCAATGGCATGACAAACCTCGAAATAGCCCTCGAAATGCAGCGAATCTCGCCCACCTTCCGTCCCTTTGCCAAGGCAAACGCCTACGAGGTCGACGAGATGCGACGTTCTTTTAGGGATTATGCCTATGGTGTTAGCAAAACCAAGCCTGAATTAGCTCGTGAGGCTAAGATGTTTGGGCAGACTATGGATAGAGCTATTCGAAATCAAGACGAAGATATGTTCACTTTGCTGTCAAAAGCTCGTACAACATATAGGGATGAGATAGGCGATAGACTCCGCAGGGGAAGTACGGTTCGCAAACTGGATGATTCTAGACAGGGTGGAGAAAGGGTGTCCGTAGAGGCATCTGATATGACACGCTATCGCTACGCAAATGAGACTCCCCTTAGTTATGCCCGCCCAATATCTGCTAAACTAACAGGAGCATTGCAAGGAAAGCCAGCAGACCAAGAAGCTCTTCGAACCATGATTGAAAACCTTGCAACCGACTGGGGCGATAGGGTTAATGGACAGGTAGTATTCAATCTGGATACTCCTGAAGGTAAGGCCAAGTTTGAGGCCATCCAGAATATACTTCACGAACAGGTGTATGCCGACTGGACAGAGCGAGCCATAGCTATATTTGAAAAGACAGAAGGACCCTCTAGTGTACTGAATGGTGGCTACAACTTTAAGAACCTTGCAGACCAAGATGTTCTAGAAGACTTGACTACTATTAGAGTTATCCAAGGCGGCGGTCCCCCAAAAGAAGTACCCTTAATAAACTTAGGGGACATGTACGCCGAACAGCGGGACATTAGCAAGCTCATTAGAGATAGCAAAGCTGTTCAGAAAAAGTACAAAGAGTTTGCATCAGACTTTGCAGATGCTTCTAGCCAAGCTAAGTTAAATGCTGCGAACAACGTAAAGATGGATGAGGATTCTTTAGGCGCACTGCAGAGGTTCACGGGAGATATAACCCCTGACCAGTTCTACGACTTGTATGTTCTGAATGGTTCGCAAAGTAAGTTAGATACCTTACGAGCAAGCTTCATTCCTGCCGTTGTCAAGACAGGTAAAACAGAAAAAGAAGCGGCAGACATGCTGGACCGTGCTATTAGCGGAATGATAGCCAAAGGCTTTATGAATCGTGGCAGCCTCCAGCCTGTACAGGGCATGAAGATGACAGCCTTGAACATGGATAAGATGAAGGTTCGTCAATTTACAAGTCCTGAGACAATGCTGTTAGATATCCAAGAGAATCGGGAAATACTAGACTCTATGCTGGGAGCAGACCACGTAGATTACCTACGCGATATTGCAGACTTCCTAGACCGTGCTGCAGGTTCGCGGATGAACGTAGATGGTGTTGTAAATGGATACTCTGTCAACGAGGGTTTGAGCCGTCTCTATAATATCAGCAGAGGAATGGTCAGCCCGCTGTATGTCACTTCAGAATTTGCAGTCAGAATTGCAGCACAGTCTGGTATAGAGACATTACAGCTTGCAGCCGGGAACAAAGAAGCAGCCCGCATAATAAACAACATGTTCAAATATCCTGAACTGGTTACACGAACAGATATCGACAACTTAAATGGTCTTTTGACTGAATTTGTATTTACAGAACTGGCTCGTATAGGCCAGCGCGAATTACCCACATTATATGATGAGGAACAAGACAATGATGAAATCAATACCCAAGGACAATAAGGGACTTTCCAAGCTTCCCAAGCCAGTTCGCAACAAGATGGGCTACATGGCTCGTGGCGGCAAGACCAAGGGCTACGCCTATGGCTCAATGGTTCGCAGCCCAATGGCATCTGAAAACAAGATGCAAACCAGCATGAACCCAATGGCACCCCGCGAACAGAAGGGCATCCAGCCAGCTATGGGTATGCCTATGATGTCCTACGGTGGAAAGACCAAGAAGAATGGCTATTAAGAATAAAACAGTTCTAGCCCCACGAGGCTACCACTGGATGAAAAAGGGTAGCGGGTATCAGCTAATGAAAAACCCCAAGGACGGCTATAAGCGTCACAAGGGGTCTAGTTTACGTGCTAAGTTCAAGGTTCAGGAAAAGCACTAGATATATCTGCTAGACTTATCCATCATCTCGTTCCCCACTGATTTTAAATAACGCAAAAGACTTGCTACCTTGAAGGTTCCTTCATACGTAGGCAGGTCTTTTTCCATTAGGCGGGCAAACTGTTCCGGGTCTACAGAGTCCATGTCCAACTCTATATTGCCCTTGTCGTTCATGTGTGCCGTGAACTTGAACAGTTCAGCTTTAGGATGCTTGTTGCTCATCTTTATACGCCTTAATTACATCTGTTGAAAACAACTTCTGTAGATTCAGAAGGTACATCCGTGAAGCGTTGTTGTCTCCGCCGCTCACGGATTTTTTGTAGTCGAGGTTGTTTATGATGCGTTTCAAAGATGGTACGTCGAACACAAGGGTTGCAAAAGTGTCATCCCCTATGCACAGATTGTGGAACCAGTAATCTGCTTCCGTTGCTTCTATGCCGCTGGGTTTGCCATAGGATTCGTATTCTATAGCAATGTTCCCAGTACGCATCCACATACCTCGCTCAGACTTCACCTCAATCTTCTTGTTGGTCAGCATATCAGCAACCTGCTGTTCGCGAACCTTACCGTAAGATAAGTCAATATCAAACTTCTTGCGGTCACATACCTGTGGTTCCATGCTATTCATCACCATCTCCCTCTGCTCGTGGCAAGTATACAAATACCACAGAGTCACAGTTGGGGCAAGACAAATTTGTTTCCATCACAAATTCTTCCGACTCTATGTCGATGTCTCCACCCCAAATGAGTTCTGTTTGGCAGTGCCAGCAATTCATGCTGCGTTCAAGTCCACGACTTCACACACACCTGCAGTACAGGCAAGTTCCCGCGAACCACTGGTGTTGTCTTCCTTTTCGAACTCAGACAGCTTCTGCCAGTCTATGTGAACCACCTCGAACCGTTGCTTCCACTCCAAGTATTCGTCAGGTTCAATGTCCTGATAAGGAGCCTGCTGGTATGTGTGGTCACTGTGAGGAAGGAACGATACACCAGACGCAACGTCAAAGTTCTCGTAGACCCACGAACCTACAGCCATCCACTCATCCTCTTTGACGCTGATGGTTACAGATGGTTTGTGTTCGCACCAATGCAAGGCGTATGTCTTCCAGAGTTCTAGCTGCTCAATGGCAGTTGTCTGGGTTCGTGTGACAGCACCATCTGGTGATTTCATAGGAAAGCTAAAGACGGTAGTAGACTCTGGCTTCATTACGTCACGCTCTGCAGGGACACCACTATCTACAAGGAACTGTGTCAACGGGTCTTTGTTATCGCCGCGAACGGTTCTTATGAAGTAGTCGTTGTGTCTTGCATGTATCCCGCTCGCTGCGTCCACCAGTTGTGACACAGTACCCGACGGCTTTACACAGGTGATTGCACTGCTCACTGGGATTCCAAGCATGTTCGCAAACTTTTTGTTCGTGTCTACGGCGACTTCGCGCATTTGTTGCAGCCACAATTTGCTGTCTGTATTTTTGGATAAAACGGGATGGTCCATGATACCAGTCAAGGATACACCTAATAAACGCTCTTCTTCTGTGTTGTCTTTCCATACCTTCCTCAAATATTTAAAATCAATCAGGGTAGACTGAAGGGTTCCAAGAATAGTTGCCAAACGAACCTTTGCCTTGAGGCTCTCTAGACTGTCTGATTCACGAACCACGCACTCTGACAGGTTGCAAAACTGGTAGGGACGCAAGATGATTTCGGAACAGGGGTTCGTACCCCACATGTATCCTGTTTCCCGACGACCATTACGAGCCACATGTTTGTCTGCAGCTTCACGATTGAACATACCACGCTCACCTGACTTGCTTTCATATAGAGCCAGCCACTCTCGCATGAACGTACCCATCTCAGGCTTTGTCTTGTATGCGACAGAATTGTTCGCTAAAGCACGTTGCCCCTCATTCTCCCACCACATACCAGACTTGGCATGAGCCATCTGGTCATCGTTCAGGTTAGATAAGCTAATCAGAGCAGAGCGGCGAACACCACCAACTACCACAATCTCACCAATCTTACACATCAAGTCGTGGCATTCGATAGGAAACAGTTTGCGACCACGAGCCTTCTTGAAGGTATCGACAGTAAACTCGAACAGTTCTGTCAGGGGTTGTGGGCCACTAGCACGACCACCCATCACTTTCAAACGCTCTCCTGCTGCGCGAACCGCAGACATATCCCACGAAGGAACCTGACCTGCATACAGAAGCGCAATCAGTTCGCGAAGTGACTTTGCCCATCCGGGCTTGCTGTCACCCACTTTAATCACAGTATCCGTATCGTGAAAGTTATCGCTAATAGTAGGCAGCTTCTCTACGTTCTCTCTTTCAACAGAGAACCCAACACCTGTCCCACACATCAAAATGTACATACACTCATCGAACGAACGAGGGCTGTCCACTGGGATGTAGCTACAATTGTACCCTGCAACATTATCGCGAGAAAGGGCTGTGCCTGCAGTCATCATAGCTCTCATAGAGGGCATGACCTGTAGTGACAGGATTCCTTCACGAATCTCGTTGAAGATACCGTCAGAAATCTTACCCTCTGTCTGTGTCTTCATAAAATCAATGTAGCGTTCTACAGTCTCGTCCCAATTCTCACGGCGATTCTCTGAATCTAGCCAGCGAGCATAGCGTGACTTGTGAATGAATTGCTGGTATGCGGTGGGTAGTTGGTTGTTCATCATCTGTCTCCTTGAACATTTAATAGCCTGTCGAGATACCATGCGGCTTTCTCTAGGTCTTCTGTTTTGTTTTTGTAGCGTTCCCGCCATGTGTACTTTAGATTGTTACCCTTACAGTAACCCCTAAACTCTTCTGGGGTCAAGGCAGCTTCGATAGCTTCTATGCACTCAATCCCAGCATTGTTGTAGTGAGGGGGACTGTTCACCATGTCCACCCCACCATAGGCCATCTTACCAGCCTGTTCGTTATCGTCTTCCATGTGCTTCATGTAAGCTTCGTGTCTCATCTGTCGTCCCCGCTGCCCTGCAACATGTTGCGGTTCTTGCGGTCCTCTAGTTTGTCTAGGTTCATCTGCGCGACTTCTTCTAGGCTGTAGCCTAAGTCTCGTGCTAAGACTGCAACGTACCATAACACATCCCCTAATTCTTTTGCAATGTCATTCTTGTAAAACAGAGAAGGGGTTCCGTCCCTGTATATCTTCTTTACCTTATCTGCTACTTCACCAGCCTCACCAGTTAAACCTAGCGTGGGGTACATGATTGCGAACTCGTCAGGGTAAACAGCAGTAGACTCTGCCCTCATCTGATACTCATCTAACTTCATTGCTTTGTTCCAAAATCAACTTTAACTACGTTTTCATCACGGCCTGTTACACGGTCACGAGACTCTAGCTCCACGCCCTCTTCTTCCAACTCTACCATGATTGTCTCTTTCATTTCCAAGAAGGATATACGGGCAAGCCCTGCCTGTATTAGCCTATCGAAATCATTCTCTAATAGTTCGATGATTCCTTGTTGTGCCACGAACCCCGCATCCATAAAGTCATCGTCGTCGTCAGGCATGGGGGTTGTGTCATAGGCACTCATTCTAAAAGAGTCTTCTTCTGTTCGTTTCAAGATAACATACCATCTATCAGGCAACAAACTTGTAATCTCATAATCCTTATCATCCGCCATCTTTTAACCACTCCTCTGGTACACTACCTTCAGCCCACGGGAAACCATAACGATTTGCCCAGTCAGCATAGCTAGTTTTGCTACCTCTGTAAATCTTGTTTGTGGCTCTGACAAATACAAACCTGATATCCAAGTCAGGGTACTGCTGCTTGATTAGCTGCATCTTCACCCTGTCCCCCTTATCCAGATGCCCCTTGGCTTCTATGTAGATATCCTGTTCAGGAAGATAGAAGTCAGGCGTATATGTTCGCGGCTTAGGAATGTACTGCAGCTTTGCCTGTTCGTACTCGAAGTTAACTTTCTTGTCGGCTAACGACCTAGCAAGGTTAATCTCGAACTGTGACCTATAACGTGTTTTTCTCATAATCCTAGCAGCGGAAACGCCGCCTTCACCCCTTCTAGCCTTTTTAACAGATACAGTCCTACTTTTGGGGACCGTCTTTCTAGCTGCGATATTTCTTTTGAGATTTCCATTGTCGGCAGACATACTACCAACCCCTGTCGCAAGTGATGGACAATGTTCTGAAACTCCTCTTCGATAAGTTTTATATCTCGTACTTCTGTGTCTGACTTCAAAGAACCGTCGGCTGAGAAATTGTCTCGTAAAGTCAAAGACATAGATGTTTCCAAGCCACGAACCCGTACAGTAGAACGACCACCCCCACGACGTTCATGTGACTCTACGAACACACAGTAAAGCTGCGGATTCAAGTCGAACAGTTCGTGGGGGTACTCCCGTGTGTACAGGATAGGCATCAGTCTAGTTCCCGCTTGACAAGCTTTGTGTACCAGACGTGAGGCTTGAACCGCGCCTTAGATGTTATCTTAGGAGCTAGCTCTGCATTCTTCCAGCACTTTGTCTTGAAGGAACAGAAGGTACAGGTCTTAGGCATCAAGCGATTGCCTGTCTCTGTTTTCTGCCTGTCTATTGTGACTGTCTCAGGAACAGACTGGAACGGTACTTTGAACGGTGCGTCATTGACAATAGCTTCGACACGCTTGTTCGCATCCTCAAGGTATGCCTTACGGTCTTCAGACTGTTCGCGGGGTGCCTCTACGAAATCCCACTCACCTGTGGATTTGTTGATTACAATCCATCCCCCGAACCGCTTACCTTCTGACTCAGCATACAAGTGTCCCTGCATGACATAACCAAAGGGGTCATCCTCTTTAATGACATCATAGCCACCTCGCCCAGAGAACTTGTTGTCGAACGACCAAGGGCTAGCTGTCTTGATATCCCAGACCTCTTCTTCGCCGTCAACATTCAGGATAATATCTAGGGTTCCGTTAACAGTCTGACCACCCAGTTCGAGGGAACACTTCTTCTGTTCCTCAACGACATCCAAGCCAGCACCTCGCATCACAAGGATGGCGAATGCTTCCAAGAGGTCACCGGTTGCGAACCGCACGATATCATTGTAGGCAACGTCCTGTTTGTTACCCTGCTTCTCAAGTTGTTGTTGACATAGGGGGCGACCAACACCGGACATACGAACCCGGTAGTCTCCCCTGCTAGAGAACTGCTTACGCATAGCGGCTTTGCAATCCTCACCAAACTGTTCTATCAGATGTTCGAGGCGAGAAGAGTCAATCTCTCCCCGCCCCGCTTTCTGTAGAAAGTCTTGGACTTCTACGAGTTGTAACATGCTAGCCCGCTAACCGTGCTGACAGGTCAATGTCTGCTGATGATGCTGTTGCCTTTTGAGCGTTCTTGTATTCAGCGAACACAGACTCATTGTGTGCGTTAACAGTATCAGCAAAGTCTTTCATCAAGGCTTTGTCACCATCTGTATCCGACACCTCTTTCACAAGTGAAAGCTTTGGTGTCCAGTAGATTACACCACCATTCTTCTGCTTCTCTGTTGTGAACTCAATCAGAGCCTTGTGCATCAGAATCTTACGGTCTGTAAGCTGCTTCTGAATGAAGTCGTTTACAGGACGATATCCTGAACGCTTGAAGTACGCCATGAACGGCATCTGCTCAATCGGTGCAGCAGTACCATCTGCATACAAAGCATCAGGTGCGTCGATGATTCCGTAGATTACCTGATTACAGCTAACCGAACGGCTCAACAACACACGAGGGTCGTCTTGACCTAATGACTCTTCTTCTTGACGTGACAGACGACCACACTTGTTACCGCCCAATGTATCAGGGAAGTCACCAGCTAGCTTGCGCTTCTGCACAGACTTACAGGAGAACTTGCCTTCCTCTTGGTCCCATACAGACCACTCGAAGGTTCGCAGCAAGGGACGGATTTGTACCTTGTCTGAGTAGACAGGGGCTGAACCATTCCAGATGCGCCATGCACCGCGCCGCAGCAATGTGCCATCATCTGTTTCTGTGTCGTAATTGATATTCAATCTAGGCAAACCCATCTTAGGCTTGTTGTTTGGGTCAGCCTGCCCACTCATCTCCATGAGTGCTTCTTCATTGCCTGACTCAAACGCAGTCAGGAAGGTGTTCATTTCATCATTTAACATTTCAAGTTCGTTACTCATAATCGTAGATTCCTTTTCTATGAGTGTTAAGCGTAAAGGGATTATACAGTTAATACCTCTTCCAAGTCAAGCCAGTTTTTACCCATTTTTAATTCGATACCAACTGGCATATCATAGGTAATCCCGTACCTATTCTTTGATTCCAACGGGATAGCTAACATACATTCAGCCATCACGTCAATACAATTTTTTTCTTCTCCGGGATATACGTCCATCACGATAGAGTCGTGAACCGTGTTGCAAATTACCGAACGCAGGTTTAGTTCGCGAACTCGTTTGTCTAGCATAATCAAGGACATAGGCAGTAGGTCAGCAGTTGCAAACCCCTGAACCGGATAGTTGCAGATGGCGGTGCGGTCTGTTGCTGCACCCCAGTCTGTCCACTTCGCATGAGGAAAAGCGTATTGCCTGCCAGATGGAAGCTGGATGTACTTCTTGGTTACCGCATGTTTCTGCAGGTGTTCGTGCCACTTGGTAACATTGTTATACTTTTCCTTGAACGCATTGTAATATCGTTTCTGGTCATCCGTACCCGACACACCACCATACAAAGGTTTGAATGTATGAGCCTTGGCATCTTGCCGCGAACACCCTATGACGCTGGCAGTATAGCTATGCACATCTGTACCAGCATCCACATCAGTCTTGATACCCTCATCGTCTGCAAGGAAACCAGCCACCCTAAACTCTAGCTGGGCATAATCCCCTTCGAGTATCGAACCACCCTCGAACCTGCTTTCAACAGCCCGCCGTATAATGAAGGTAGTGCCTCGTGGCATATTCTGAAAGTTAGGATTGCGGCTCGAAAGGCGACCCGTCGCCGTAACACACTGCATAAATTCTGTGTGTATAAAACCCTCACCATCCATATTGTTTTCCATGCCCTCGACAAACGAACGAAGGTAGGTGCGAACCGCACTGTATCTGATGTAAGCTTCTGCAAATTCACGGGCTTCTCCTCTCAGGGATGTGAACATACTCTCTAAGGTTTCTTTATCTGTCTTGAATCCTGCGGCAGCCACATCGTAGGGGTCACGAGGAACCAGCTTGAACCCTGCAACCTGACCAGTCGATGTATAGCGCACACCGGCTCCCTGACAGGGCTTACAGATTCTAATAGCCTTACCTAGTGTTCCGTCCTTCTTGCGGGCTGTATAGCGTCCTACGCCGCCGCAATCGGTACACTGACTACCACGGGTCTTGAACAGTACATCCGTCTCGTTCACAACATTACGTTTGAAGTCTGCACGGCGCATTCGTGTACGGCGTTTTGGCTTGCGTCCTGCTCCACGAATCTCGTGTCCCAAGTTAAACAGTCCAGCCCAGCGAGACTTGTCCTTTACCTTACAGGAATAGAACAGCTTGGAGCGGTCATCAGGGCTGTCCAGATTGATGGGTGTATCTCCCATAGCTTCTGCAGCCAGTTCCTGTAGCCGCCGTTCGAGGGTAAACAGTTCGTCCTCGTACTCACGTCTGATGTTAGATAGTGTTTGCCTATTAATCTTGATGCCGTTCCGTTCGATGCGGGACAGCGCATCTGTCATCTCAAGCGACAGACGCAAGGTGGGCAAGAGTGTTTGGTTGTTCATTGAATAGTTCCTCAAATGTAGTGCCAAAGGCTTCGAGTTGTGCAAGGGCTACTTGCTCTGTGGAAATGACATCAGCCTTTCCGTATGTTTCTATTATCTCCCACGGTATGTCGTAGAAGGTCTTGCCTTCCTTAAAGTACGGCGCAACGAGGTCTTTCTCTTTTTGCACATCACTATACTTTTCTGCAAGAGCAGCAAGTGAAAGAGGCCACCTCTGGGAGCGGGCAAGAATATATTCTGCAACCATTGTATCATAAACATGTCCTTCATAAACGAACCCGCAGTCGCGAATCCAAGATAAATCAAACTTGATGTTTTGTCCCACAACCACATCGGCCTTGTCAAGAGCCGCTTGGAACAGTTCGAAGGCGAACTCATGCGGTTCGCGAACACTGTGGTAATAGCAGTGATAGTGGACGTGCTGCTCACCCAACCACTTGTAACCATTTGAAACTAAAGAGTTTCCGAAGTATGGCAGCGCAGTTGTCGAACCGTTGGCTTTAGGTTTGTGGGTAGTCTCCACGTCAAAGGTCAATACATTCATTAGTAATACACCCCCCGCTGCACATCAATGTGACTGTTGAACATACCGTGCCACCCATTCAACTTATTCTTGGATACGCAGATGTGCCGTGTCGTGTTCTCTTCTTCTGACGTACCGGTCTTGCCGATACCAATGATAACATCTGCCTCACCTGCCTTACCTGTTCGCGAACCGTCGAGCATAGCATAGTCAATGAACTGACGGTCATGTGCATCGAAGCTGGCCTGACTAACTGACCACACCAGTAGCTTGTTGCGCTTGGCAATCTCACGAGCCACGACATACGTTTCCTTGAGGCGTTCATCCCCACGGTTGAACTCACCTGCCACCCTGAACTTGTCTAGCTGGTCACAGAACATAACGTCTGGTTCGTTTAGCTGAGCATATTCGTTTAGCTCTTCCATTGATGTGCCAACCGAATCCATCACAGTGAGGTATGGGGCAATCTCTTCTGCGTACCTGTGGGACAAAGCATCCGCACCGGCAGACATCTCTTCTCGTGTCAGGCCAAAGAAGCTTTGGATAATTCTTAACTTTATCTTTTCTGATGGTTCCTCGTTCGCCCAGTAAACGACCTTGTGTTTTTGCTTGACGTAACTGGCTGCAATGAAAGCACAGAATGTTGTCTTACCAACTTCAGGGCGGGCAAAGATAATACCTAAGTTACCTCTATCCATACCGCCAAGGTGTTCCGCCATCAAATCCCAAGTAAAGGGAAAGTCTGGTTCGCCAACCTCTTCTTCCATTAGCTGAACAAAGTCTTTATCCATCTCGCTATAGGTTGTCTTGTCAGACATGCGACCATCTTCGACCATATCAATCAGGGTCTTCAGTTCGCCAAAGTGTTCGGACTCTCCAGTGAAGATGGCAATAGCCTTCTCACCAATCTGCCGCGCACGGTCACGAACCCAGAAGTTCTTGGTCACGTCTAATTCTAGGTCACCTGTTTCGCTAACGTGTTCGCTAAGTTGCCTAATGATTTCAAAGACTTCTTGCTTTGCACTGTGAGGCATAGCAGGGTTCCTGTCCATGAACAGAGAATCTAACTGGTCACGAGACAGGTTCGTGGCGTAGTTCTTGTGGGCATAAGTGATGGTATCGAACAAGGTTGCATAGCGTCCCTCGAACATGTCGCGGGATATAATGTTCTTTACCTTGTTGTAGAAATCATTGTTTAGAATGAATCCCAGAACCTGTAGTTCAATTGATATATTTCTCGAAGGTTGAGTGTCGCTCATCATTGGTCATATCTTTCACATCTTTGTTTAAAACAATTAAATTAGTAGGCCGTATAGCCTGTAGCCTGCGAACAAGTTCTAGGGCTTTCTTTGTAGCGTCCTTGTCCAAGGCGACCAGCAATCTATCATACTGACGCAAAGTTGGCAAGTGACTGTCTTGTAAGTTGGTTCCCAAGAGGGCTATCCCCGAAAGAAAACTAGATACACTGCAAGCACTAGCACAGTCTTCCAGAACAACACCGATACGGCTGGAGCCGCAAACGAAAGGATTACCTGACTTTCCATATCTCCACCATTTTGGTTTAGCATTAACGAGACTACGACCTGCCGCATCAACTGTTCGCCGTCTATCCTTAATCAAGTAAACAACACGGTTCATGCGGAAGTCATAACGAATATCGACACGACCAGAAAGGTACGCATCGTAGGCATTGACCCTCTTCAAGTATCGCACGGCTTCTTCACTGCGCGACACAGGGACAACAGTATCGGGAAGCTGAAACTCTTGTTCGCAAAGTGGTTCGCGAACTGGCATTGTCTTCTTCAGAAGGGGGTGGTAGGGTGTGTCGTTTCTGATTCGGAAACCAGTCCGTCCACGAACCCCACAGTCTGCATGAAAACAAAACCACAAGCGTTCACCATTTGTATCTGAAACACTAAACGTATTCTTCTTGCCGCAAGCTGGGCAGTCCATCCGCAGACGACCTTCCGGTGCAATTGTCAAACCGTTCACATAATCTTTTAGCCAAGCTGTCATGGGCTTCTCCTATGTCCCGACAAATAACCCACAATAAAAATCCTGTCAACTACATTTTTTTATTGACGAACGCTTGACAGGCATGATACGCATTATGAACAGTAACCATATAGGGAACCCTATTATGTCTTTTACTATTAAAATAAACCCTATAGCTAAACTATTAAGGGATAAGAAATACAAACATAAAACTGTTCCAGATAAAAAGAAATCTAAATTAGATAAACTTGCAAAGAAGGAAATGAATGATGGGAAGACCGGCAAAGATACCTGACCCAACGAAGACGTATAACCTGCTAATGTCTGTCGAACAATATGACAGTCTAGCAGGACACGCTGCACGATTGCAAAAGAAAAGCTTGGAGCAAGTTAGTGTAGGTGATTTAATGCGTGACGCAATTGAACTTTACATTGAAGCATTGGATGAAGAACATGACGCAAACATCTCTACAAACTAAGAAACCTACGATTGAAGTATGGCAACGCAAGGACGGTTCGTGGGTTGTTAACGCACCGATATCATCTGTTCGAATCGGAGAGACTGACCGCGAACAGGTGAAGAAAAAGAATTGTGTAGATTACTTAATGGACATTTCCGTGTTCGTGGGAAAAAGTGAAAATGATTGCAGAAAGTGGCTTGACAGGAACCGTCAAGGCTTGGTAAAACTAGGGACACCTTACGAAGTAGCTTAGTAGTAAGGTTGAACAAGGGGAGTGGTTACCCTTTGTTTCCTTTGGTTGGTTGGGAAGCGAGGTCAGATTTATTTCTGGCCTCGTTTTTTTTTGTTGACACCCCTTTTTGTTTCCGATATTGGTTACTAATCAACAGCCGATGGAGAAATGAAATGGCTAAAAAACTAGAGAACATGACACCAGACGAACGCATTGCTTACTTCGCAGCCTTGCGTGAAAAAGACCGCATCCAACGCCGTGACCGCATAGCAAAGTTGTCCCTCGACCAGCGGGTTGCTGTCATCAAGGTATATGAGTTGCTAGACGAGATTCTAGAGACTGCTTTGTATCCTGACATGGGCGGTATCAAAGCTGTTACTGCTCACGACCTGCAAGAACTGTCTGATGCAAAAGACAGGTTGCGCCACGAGTTTAACTTTGATGTGCGGGAGCAGGGATAATGAAAAAGAAACTAACACACGCAGAATACGCAGCTAAACACACAGAGATATTTGCTTGTATGTCGGCACACTTTTTAGCTGACCGGTTGCCCAACGATTGGGATACATGGGAAGAAGAGAAGCTAGATAACTTTCTTAGTGATAATCACTGGGAACCTCTAGAGTATTGGGATGTCAACGAGGTCTATAGTATGATTGATGCAATAACTATTGACGTTATGAACCTGATGGGATTGGAGATGGGTAAAGATGGCTAATCCCTCATGGTACGTTATCCAGCATCCGTTCACCAGACCGATAGTCAGCAACCCGCACCCATCTAGTTCGTTTGCCCTAGATGCAGCCGACAGGATACACGGTGAAAGATTACGCCGCGTGAGGGTTGCTGATAACGAGGTCTGGGTTGGTGGCATCATTGTGTGCAGCCGCAGAAGGGCTATGCAGTACAAGTTCAAGATAAAAGACTGGGAAGGCAGATATTATGCTTGACTGCCAGACTTTGGTTTGTTTAGTTAACCAACTGCCCAGCGTGGGTATGGACGATTTACTTGTCATCGGATATCTGGCAGGGGGGTTGGCTATAGTTGTTTACTTAATAATAGATGCTTGGAAGGAAAAGTGATATGACTGAAAGAACTTGGGAAGTTAAGGTAGAAGCGACAACAACTCGTGAAGTTATTGTCCACGCTAACACAGAGTATGAGGCACAGATAAAAGCCCAGATAGATATGGTGGGCTTAGTCGGTGGTGAAAATACCAAAGTGTTGAGGGTACAGGAGATAACCGATGAGTAATCGCGGGGACTACAAAGTCAGAGTCCGCATGACAACCGAACGTGAGGTAATTGTCAACGCGGATGGTTTCGATGACGCTGAGTTCAAAGCGATTAAAGAGGCAATAGCCCTAGTCGATGGATACGATGCAGAAGTTCTTTGGGCGTTAGAGCATGGAAGCCTTAGTGATTGGGAGAAGAAGGATGTCAACAATAACTAAAACCTGTCTCGCCTGTAGCGGTGGCGGCATTGCCGAATACGACAAACCTGTCACAGACTTTGCGAACGGTGGCTGGATATCTAGCACCTATGGTAAGTGTGATGTCTGTGATGGTGAAGGCGACCTGCACGTTCTGTCTGAATTTACCAGCTTGGATATCTTGGCGTTC
>UEXM01001170.1_pt1 | contig 23509 bp, 51 predicted proteins | sample 1796661 | NCBI WGS metagenome assembly UEXM01 (sample SAMEA4772469, study PRJEB27181) | metagenome | reverse complement strand
TAAAATGTTCAGGGTTAAACATTGTCTTTAATAAAAAATCATTACTTAAAAAATAGTCGTCTTGTCTCCTAATTTCAGTTTTTAATTCATAAATATAATCTTCTACATCTTTTAAAGTTTTCATGTTTAAACACTCCTATAATTTAAGTCTTTTATCATGGTTAAAGGTTTAACCATATCAGAATAATAACGCTCTATATCAGACCAACAGGTCTCATACATATTACAGTTTTCAATTTCGCCTGTATCGTCTATGACTTCAACGGGTAAAAATTGAGGGGCTGAAGGGTTATTTTTAATAAAGTTTTTAATTAAAATCTTTTGCTTATTATTTAATTTTCTCATGTTTAAACACCCCTTTTATAATTGTTAAAATTTGCATAAATTTGGTCTATATCCCACTGCATATCATTAATAGCAGACTCATAACCATAATAAATATTGTCGGATACATCATAGTCTAGATGACCATAATTTTCGTTGTAGTTTTTTAACTGCTCTCTGCAATTAGTTTTAAGATTTTTTAAATAGCCTTTATATTGCATGACTAGGGCTTGGCTAGTCGCTTTTAATAATGCCATGTTTAAACACCCCCTCTATAACCATCATCTATTCTTAACTCCCCTTGCGGAACATCTTCAGGGTTAGCCTTAAAATAATTATTTTCGCACCAATCGTGCAAATCATTAGAAGCCATATTTTCAGTATTTATAAAAGTTTCTTCTCCGCTTTCTGCATCACTCCAACAAGCTTGTATTCTAGGCTCGTTAAAGTCGCTTATAAATAAAGAATATTGTTCGTTTTCTGACCATATATAAGTGTTCCCGTGAATAGTGTTATAACCGATACTGCCATAACCTGTTAAATCCCAATCAAGCCTGACCGCTTCTTTTATTAAATCCGCAGTATGCAATAATTGCTTTTTGCTAAAAGTGTTGATTTTTTCAAATTCCATTTTGTTTTCCTTTTTAAAGTTAATAAACACGCTCGCACGCGTAAGGGTATTTTAACATCATGTCAATAATAATTGATAGTATTTATTGATTTGTTTTACTTATCACTAAAAGAGCGTTTAAACAATATTATATATTCTGTTATTTGAGTTGATATATTAGAGCGTTTAAACAGTTTTAATACTTGAGTAATTTAGTCAGGTATTGAGTAAAAAAATAGGGAGTGTTTAAACTCCCTACTAAAAAACTATTAAATCCAAAAAGGAATTAAAGGAAAAAATAATTTTTTAAAAAATAAAACTATAAAAACTAAAACTTGAAATTAAAAAAAATAAAACTAAAAAACTATCAAAAAAATTCATAAAAAATAATCGTGGAAAAAATTCCCACTAAAAAAAATAAAATACTACAGTTTCTTTTCTTCCTTTTTTCTGTCAAAAAACTATCCCATTTACTTAACATGGCACTTTTCCCCCTATGTTTATCAATGACTCCATCTCATCATTAGCCGTGTAATCACTGACCGACTCGTTGTAATCATTGTATAAAATAATTTTAGCCCAACCAACATACTTGTCTGACTTGTCAAAAAAATTCAGGTCGCAATCATCAACTGTTTCAATGTCTTTAATGACCTCTTTGTAGTCCGTAGACTTGTCTGTTGACCACTCCTCGCCATTGTTTACAGAGATAGAATACCCTTTCTCTATGGCATTTAAAACTATTCCCTTGTAGCCGTAGTAATAGCCTGACTCGTTGTTATCTTCATACAATGCTAGAACTTCTTTAAGTGTATATGTTTTCATGTTTAAACAGTCTCCTCTATTAAATCAATTTGATAGTTTTTAACAGACCAACCACGACCATTACTATCTGCAATAAAACAACTATCACCATCTGCATTTGTTACAGTAAAAACTTCGCTAGGATTCCATTCATCAGCCCAATCTCTTTTTAATGTAACTCTGTCTCCGTTCTCAAACATTTCGTATCTCATAATATTTTCCTTTTTAAAGTTAGTTTAAACAGTCCCCTCTTTTTCATACTTTATTAATTCAATTTTTTTGTTTACTAATGCTTCTACTGAAGTTCTAATTCTGTTTTCGTGCCTTTCAATTTCTTTTTTGATATAACCTATATACTCTTGAATTTCTTTATCTGATAATTTTGTCATTGTTTGCATTCCTTTTGTTAATTAATATTTACTACATTTATTATTCTACATACTTTTATTATAATGTCAACTATTAATTACAATTAATTATAAAGCCTCATATTAGTAATATTCTGTTTAAACGCTAAAAAACGGCTTCATATAAAGCCCGTAGTGCGATTTAAATAAGGTAGTTGACACTATACCATTCCCGTTTTTAAGAATTTCATCATGGTTATCTGATAAGCTTTATCGTTTTTCTGCTCTAAAGACAAGACCCTGTAATCAGGGTCGTCTCTATGTTCCTGTTCATCATCTAAAATTTCTTGATAAGCTTCATCATATAAACTTTCTAAAACTTCATCATTATTATTCATCATCTTCTAACTCCACTTCAATTTCTATTTCATCATCATCATCATGTTCACTTAACCATATGTTGTCATTAATGCTATCCCAATCAGGTTCATAATCATCTTTTTCTTCTGGTGGGTTAATCCAATCTTCGTCTCGTCTTTCCATGTTTAAACACTCCTTTTTACATTTTAGATATGTCGTCTAATCTCATGTCAACGACTTCAGATTTAATATCGCATATTTCTTTTGCAGTGTCAACAACAAATGATTTTGATATTAAATTATTTTTTATATACTCATGACAAAATGGATAAACTTCCCACTTATCAATCAGGTTCATTTTCCATGCCTTAAATCTTAAAAAAATTTCTACCTCTTTATCTTCCATTAAAAAATTAATCATTACTCAATCCCCCCTTGAAATTCATTTTCTAAAAAATCATCAATGTCTTGAAAAATTCTATCTAGTGTTGAGTCATTTAAAATTTTGCTAGTTAATTTTAAATCTAAAACATTGCCATTATCCAACCTTACTGTTGTTGGTATATTGACATCTATATCGTAGTCATAATTACTCATGTTCATTCTCCTTATATATTGCAAAATCTATTTCTTCAAAACTAAACTCATCTTCCCACTCAAACCCCTCTCCACTAGCTAATCTATCTTTGTTATGCATAGCTAACCATGTCTTAATATTATTGGTAGTTCCCTCATACTCATGCACACCCCCATAGGTATAAAAAACATTGTATAGTGTCATGTCATCATTTACTTTGCCATACTTTACATCTAACTCTTTATTCAGAAAATCGTCTAGTAACTTCTTAAGTTCAACCTTTCCTATTTCTCTACCCAACGAAGTTTCTAACTTACCTTCAGCATTTAGTTCATCATCATAATCATAAATATTATTATCTATTGATTCCAACACATCTTCATTCTCATCTATCCAATCATAAAACTCTTTTATACTTATTTTATTACTCATGTTTACTCTCCCATGATTCACCATCTTCTTTTACTGATGTGATTTCCCAATTTAAATCTTGGTCAATCTCCCAATCTTCGTTTGTTACTTTTTCAATCGCTTCGTCTTTAGAATTGGCTTGGATAACTGCTACCTCACCAACCTCTCTTATTGCATAAAGTGTATAATTTTTCATGTTTAATTCTCCAATTCTGATAAATGTTCATCATTAATCCATTGATAGCAAGAATGACAATATGCAACATCATGCTCACTACAATACCTATGCTCAAACTTTTCTTTACAACTAATACATTTAAAAATCTCATCTAAATTCATCTTTACTCTCCTATAATGTTGGTATGCACTGTAAGTTTCTATTGTTAGTCATAAGAGAGCCACCATCATTGCCCTCATCATCTGCACTTGGTGTAATAATAGTGCCATCATCTAAATGAATTTCACAAGGTCTTTTATACCAACCCCATTCAGTCGTTTCATCTAATGGTAGATATTTAACCGCTACAATCTTTTTGCCTACTAAATACTTTGCTACTTTTTCTGTCCATATTTCTTCGCTATTCATTGTTTTATCTCCTCTACTGTTTCTTCTGAAAATCCTAGAACATCAATCGTATTGTCTAGGTGTTTAAACAACTTTACATCTCCATGCCTGTTCAATACTTCCTCACCTGTTTCTTGGTCAACTTTAGCTAACAAGTAACCAATCACTTCATACTCATAATCTCTCATTTTTGCTCTCCTTTTATTAATGTAAAGACATAATGACATAATACATAAATAAATGTCAACCTTTTTATTTATTATTTTTAAGTTATTGATTTATAAGTTTAAACAGACTTACTCTAGAGAGGCTCTAGACAACCTCTAGACAATGTATATAACAGATAAGATAAGATTAGAAAAGAATATATATATGGGTGATGATGATGTTTATTTTTCAGACTTTACTTGACAATCTTTTTTGTTCAGCATAAGATGACATCTCAATCAATTAACAAGGAGTAATAAATGGAAAAAATTACATTTGAATATCTGCTAGAAAATTTTAGAAATCAATCTGACATTGCAGACAAATTACAAATCAGTAGACAGGCAGTTTCAAAATGGTTTATCAATCAACAGATACCAAAATTAAGACAGTATGAAATTAAGGAGTATTTAACTAAATCTGTTTAAACATAAAAAGGAAAAATAATGTTTAAAATAAAAAATTGGGACAAGTTCCAACATTACAAACATAAAAATAAAATGAGTTGGTATAAAATGTATGGTGGCGATATTTTAAATGATGTTACTTACATGGAATTGTCAGAAACAGAAAGACTGTTTTTAAGAGAGGCTTGGGATTTAGCCTCGCAGTTTAATGGTGTATTGCCTGACCTAAAATCTTGTGCTTTTCGTTTAAGACAAGATGAGAAAAAACTAGAAAAAATATACGCTAGTTTAAACGCAAAAAATTGGTTCTATGAAGTAACAGAGCAAGACCTAAAAAAAGAATTAATGCTGACAGTTTTAAAATCTGAAGTTGTAAAAGGCACTGCTGAACATTTTGAAAAATGGTGGGAGTCATTACCTGATAAAAGAAAAGTAAATAAGAAAGGTTGTTTAGAAAAATGGAAATCAAAAAAATTAGACGACATTTCAAAAAAAATTATTTCTTGGACTGCTACCATGAAAAAAACGAGAGAGTGGTTAGAGGGTTTTAATCCTAGCCCTGAAGTTATTATTAATCAAGAAAGGTGGAATGATAATCCTAAATCACCAACACAAATTAGAGGTGCTTTATGAAAACTGATGTCGGTAGCATTGTAGAGCAGTTGACTATTAACAGAAAAACTTTGCAAGAGGGTGGTTTTTATGAAGAAGAAACAGATTTTAAAGTAAAAACGACAGATAATTTAGTAGATGATGTAAAAAATTATTATCGTAATGAGAAAAACTCTGGGTTTTCTTTAGGTTTTCAAAAAACTGATGAGGATAGTAATTTTCTTGTAAGGCGAGGAGAGGTAACAATCTTGACAGGCAGTTCAGGGTCAGGAAAAACTACTTTCTTGTCACAGGTATTACTTAACTTAATGACCTATACAAATGTTTTAGTAGCAAGTATGGAGATGAGACCTGTAATACAGATAGCAAAAATGATTCAACAAACAGGAATCAGAGAAGCGAATGACCAACATATTGAGGAGTTTTGTGAAAAATACAAAAATAAGTTGTGGTTATTTAATGCACAAGGAACAACATCTGAAGATGATTTAGTCGCTAGTCTACATTTCGGGAAAAATGTTCATGATTGTGATGTTTTTGTTATAGACAGTCTAATGAAAGTAGATAGCATTGCAGAAGATGATTACGCAAGTCAGAAAAAGTTTATCAATAAAATTAGTTGCCTTGCTAGAGACTTAAATATTCATGTTTTCTTGGTTGCTCATACTAAAAAATTAGCAGATGAAACAGTAATACCTGACGCTTCACATATTTTAGGGAGTAGCCATATTAGAAACCTAACAGACAATATTATCTGTTTGCATAGAAGAAAAGATATAGAACAGGCAAAGATGTTAGGCGAGTTAGAGGAAGGAGATAATCCTTGCACTTCATACTTAATGGTTCAGAAACAAAGAAACCACCCATTTGAGGGAACATTTTCTTTTTGGTTTAACAAGTTTAAACAGAGATTTTCGGAGAGACCATGCTAACTGCTAATGAGTTTATTAAAGCGTTTAAACAAAGTTTTAAAGATGTTGAATATAGAGCAACAAGCAAAGATGGAAAAGTTTATAAATCTAAAAATTGGGACAAAGTAAATAAAAGTTTGACAAATAAAATTAACAGTGTAAAGTAATATTAACTTTTAACAAGAAAGGAGAAACACATGAGTAAATCAACAGAATTATCACTTGCAGTTCAGCAAGTAGAATCACAAGACCAATTACAACAAGAGATGGCTAAAGACTATCAAGAGATAGAACAGATGTCTCAACTTGCCTACAAACAACAAATCATAAATGAAATATTTGGGGGTAAGTCATGAGTAAATACGCAGAGTTAAGAAAGATAGATGTTAGCAAATATACAGAGAAGAAAGGTAAGTTTACTTATCTATCATGGGCATGGGCAGTAGATACTTTATTGCAACATGACGAGTCAGCAACATGGGGTTATGCAGACCCTATGACATTACCTGATGGCAGTATGATGGTGTTCTGCACAGTTCAAGCATTTGGTAAAAATGTCACTTCACAATTACCTGTAATAGATTTTAAGAACCAAGCTATTAAAAATCCTAATGCTATGCAACTCAATACTGCTATGCAAAGATGTTTAGCAAAAGCTATATCATTACATGGTATTGGTTTGTATATCTATCAAGGTGAGGACTTGCCAGAAGGAGATGTTCTGGAACGCATAGAGAACATATATAAAGAGCAAGGTGTAGCTACGGCTAGACAATACTTTAATGGTTTAAACGAGGCAGACAGAAAGTTATGTATGCCATTTATAGAAACAATTAAAAAGGATGTTTAAACATGGAACAAAGGTCACCAGAGTGGTTTCAAGCAAGGGTCGGTAAGGTCACTGCTAGTAATGTAGATAATGTGATTGTTAAAGTTAAGAATGGTGAGAGCCAATACAAAAGAAAGTATAGAACACAACTCATTACCGAGCAACTGACAGGTAAGCCCGTTAAGATATTTATGAACGAAGCTATGAGACATGGGGTTGAGTATGAAGATGAGGCTAGAAACGCTTACATAGCAAAGCTAGGGCTACTTAAAGATGTAGATGTTAAAGAGGAAGGTTTTGTAGACCACCCAACAGTCATGATGTCAGGGGCTAGCCCTGATGGAATGGTAGGAGATGAGGGATTGATAGAAATAAAATGCCCCCAAGCAACAACACATACGGAGATATTGCAGAACGCAGTAATTCCGAAACGATATATTCATCAAATGATGTGGCAGATGGCTTGCACGGGTAGAAAGTGGTGTGACTTTGTTTGTTATCACCCTGACTTCCCTGATGACTATAAGCTCTTTATCAAAAGAGTAGAAAGAGATGATGATTTAATAGGTCGTCTAGAAAGAGATATTCATGAGTTTGCAGTAGAAGTCATGGATTCAGTTAAATTTATTAAGGAGAATAACTAATGGCAACAGTAGGAATTTCAGCAAGTATTGATGTAACAAAGATTGATAAGGCTAAACTTATTGATGGTAAGAAAGGCACTTATTTAAACATAACCGCATTTGTTAATTTGGATGAGAAAGACCAATATGATAACAATGGTATGATTACTCAATCTGTTTCTCAAGAAGAAAGAGAAGCAGGAACGAGAGGGGCTATACTAGGTAATACTAAAGTGTTCTTTAAAGATGAGGGTAGTAGTAATACAACTGCTCCACAAGCTAAAGAAGGTTTTGACCAAGTGTCAGAAGATGTGCCGTTTTAACTAGGGGGGATTGGGGGCTAATCGCCCCCTTTTTTTACTTGTTCATTACATACATTGTAACTTCAAAGCCAAATCTCATTTCAGTAGCTGATGGTTTTGTCCACATAATTAAGTTCCTTGTTGGTTAATCAAGGCTTTATTTTAATTGCAAAGTAAGTTTAAACAGAGTGAACAATGTATGAGTTTTACCTAATGATTATAAGGAGTAAATATGAGTGATACGATAAACCCTGACCATTATAAGAAAGGGGGTATAGAAACAATAGAATATATGCAAGCAAAGATGAGCAAGGATGAGTTCTATGGCTACATTAAAGGCAATGCACTAAAGTATATTAGTAGAGAAGGATTGAAGTCAGAAAAATTAACTGACAAGATAGATGACTGTAAAAAAGCAATATGGTATCTTGAACAAATGATTAAAGTTCATCAAACAGAATTAAAAGTTTTAGAAGTTAAAGCCAAGCAAGATGAATGGATAGATGACGAATTGCATGACGAAGATTAATAAACAAGAAGTATTTTTATATGGAGATAAGTTTGTTTGCCATAAGTGTGGTCGTGATGCCATGTTTATGGATAGTGACAAGAAATGGTATTGTTATTTTAATTGGTATGACATAAAGGAAAATCATGGAATCTGCAAAAACAATAAAGATACCAAATAATCCTGTTTGCCATTCATGTAAAAAGAAAGCAAAGATATATTCTGATGGGCAATGGTGGTGTTGTTTAAACACAGAAATGGGAGAGTTTAATTCTAAAGGTTTTTGCAAGGAGAAAAAGAAATGAATATCAGTTGTCCTAAATGTAAAGATGTAGAAATGATATGGGGAAACGATTGGGATAATGATGAAGAAGATAATAGTCAATACTTAATATGGAGTCAGTATAGTTGTCCAAAGTGTGAAACAATACTAAATGTATATTGGAGTGAGAAAGATGGCAAAGGGTAAGGAAGCACTGAAAAAGAATAAAGAAATATGGAAAGAACATCAATTTATATATGAGGGTTACAAATTTATAATGAATTATAATAAGAAAGATTTTAATATTGCACATGAACTAACAGGAAAGATTATAACTAAAGGAAACTTTAAGGAGTAAATCATGATTGAGTTTGCATTTGTAATGGTAATTAAAAATGGCAAATGGATTGGGAGAATTGTATAATGGAACTACCTAATAAAAAGTACAACATTATTTATGCTGACCCAGCTTGGCAGTTTAAATATCAGTCTAAAAAAAGGACAGAAGGGACTTCACAAGACCTGAATATCCGTGACCCTCAAAAAGAATATAGCTGTATGAGTATTCAAGATATATATGATTTACCAGTGCAAGATATTGCAGATGATGACTGTGTTCTTTTTTTATGGGTTACTTATCCTTTGTTACAAGAAGGGTTACAAACAATAAAGGAATGGGGTTTTACCTACAAGACTTGTGGTTTTAGTTGGGTAAAAAAGAACAAAAACAAAGATAGTTTCTTTTGGGGTTTAGGTTATTGGACAAGAGCAAATAACGAAATATGTTTATTAGCTACCAAAGGTAAGCCAAAAAGAGTATCTAAAAGTGTTCATCAAATTATCTATGAACCAATCGACAAACACTCAAAAAAACCAGCTGTGGCTAGAGATAAAATTGTAGAACTATGTGGCAATTTACCAAGAGTAGAATTGTTTGCTAGACAAGAAACAGAAGGTTGGGATATATGGGGGAATGAAGTATGATTGAGTTTGCATTTGTAATGGTAATTAATTTAGCACCAGAGCCTTTAACAGATTGGGAATATGTTGGAAACTTTAACAGTTGCTCGGAGGCGGTTTTGTATGTCAGCTTACATTATCCAGACCCAAACAAAGTTGAAATGGAATACAAGTGTTTAAACAAAGAATATATACACCTACCAAAAGATACACAAATTAAAAACATAGACATGAAAAACAACAGCGTAAGATATTATGATAAACATGAAGTATGTAAGGTAAGGAGGGATTGTGATGGGTAAAGGTAGTGGAAAAAGAAAGCAAGATATTACTGATGAAGAATTAGAAGAAAATTGGAACAGAATATTTAAAGGCAATGTAGCTAGAGAGGAGGAGAAAAATGGCGATAAGCCCAACACAAAGGACTCTGAAGAAGCTACGGGATAGTGGTGATTACCCTTTAGTTGCTATTGTAGAAAGGTGGAACGCATTTGCCAAGATACGACAAGACTTATTTGGGATAATAGATTTACTAGCTATAGACAGTAAAGGCAACACAGTAGGAATCCAAGTCACTAGCTACAGTAACATTAGTGCAAGGGTAAAGAAAATGGAGGATAGTGATGCTATCCATCATTTAAGAGAAGCAAATTGGGTGCTACTTGTTCAAGGGTGGCATAAGAAGAATAACAAGTGGGTATGTAGAGAGGTGGATATATCATGAGTAGATACACAAAAGAAAAGTATGATGAATTTGGAACGAGAGCAAAAGAGTTTATAGAAAAAAATCCTGATGCTAGTAGAAGTAGAATTTCGGCTTATGCAGGTGTTTATGCAGGAACATTAGATAGAATACAAGAGGAATACGGATTTGTAATGCCAAAACCTATGACACCGCAAGAGAAAAGAAAAGCAACTAACTGGGGGACAATACTGGGCGGATTAAGTAAGTAATGAGAATAGCTAGGCTCATGAACATATTAGAAGATTGGGCAAGGTGGATGAAACAAGATAGCCATAGGTTAGGTTACCCTAACAAGACATCTTATTTCTCTACGGGTGGAGAGTCTACTTCTGAAGTGTTTGAGGATATGGTATCTGAATCTGATATGGACAATGTAAAGATTGTGGATTCTATTATAGACGATTTACCAAAGCAACAGAAACAAGCTATTAATTACAGATTTCTAGGTGGTAACAAGCCTATGTATTACGAAAGAGATTTGGAGTTAGCTATAGACAATCTTTTAACTATTGCTGGGAAAAAAATATATGCTTAAAGACAAAATTAAATATTGTTTTGATTATGGTAAATCTGCTGAAAAAAGATTTGCAGAAAAACATATAACAAATATTGTTTATTCAAACAAAAACCAAGACATTTATGAGCATTGGGATGTAATGGGGCTTTTAAAAGAGATAGGCAATGTTAGCAAATTTGATGTTAAAACTACTAAAAGGTTAGACCATAGCTCTGACCCAAGTGTCGGTGTAATGGAATCAGTTTGGGTAGAAGGTAAAAATGTAAATGGGAAAGATGGCTGGATAAGAGGCAATTCTGATTATATTGTTTTTGAAAGAGAAGATACTTGGATGGTTGTAAATAGAATTGAGTTATTAAATTTAACTTTATCAAAATTAAAAGAAAATAATTACAAAAAAGGGAAAGGTGTTTATCTTGTTCATACAAGATACAAAAGAAAAGATAAAGTAACTAAAGTATTATTTAAAGATATTAAAACTATTAAGCATTTTGAACTACAAAAGTAGGTAGGGCTACCCCTTAAGCAATCTATTTAAAGCTCACCACGAGCCTCTGACGAAGCCAAAATATAGCGTTTAAACAAGAAATAGTAATAATATGAAGTATATTAACAACAATACCAAAATAACTGTTGCTAAAGATGCTAATGTATTTAATAGGTTTTTTGTTTTACGAGTCATATTCCGTTGCGTTTAAATGTATAGAATCAACAATCATCTCAACACTAGACCCATCATCTAAAAATATAGTCATTGTGTTCTCACCATAAACAATATCAATATCATCTATCGTTTTGTCCATCATGTGTTTGGCTATAAGTAATATATCCATCATTGTGAGTAAATCATTGTCCCTTTCTTGTTAATGATTAACGCTTTTTTCCTAGCACTCTTTCCATTCTCTGGAAAAGCGATATGAACCCATTTATCAAACTCCAGAATAATCTGGTCATAAAGAATATCAGACCTAAAAATAGCATCCACAATGTCATCAGGGTCACCGAACTTTGGGCAAGTAAAATCGCAAGCCAGTCCTCTAGTGTGTGCCGAAGTTGGCTTACTGCCGAGTAATGTATTAAGCTCCAAACAACGATAGCCACTGCTAATAAGTATAGGATTATTATTAAGTAGTTCTCTAACATTTTCCATGCTCCATGCTGTTATTAATAGATTATCTAACACCTCGTCAGATGGTGTGTTATCTATATCTTTTCTTGTTGCTGTCTCGCTAAAGGTTAATTCTTCTATAGTAAAATTAGGAGATGCCTTTATCATGTAGCAATGCCTTTTAGCTTTTCAAAAGTACGCAATCCAGACATTCCGAGTAAAGCAAAAGTTAATTCTAATAGAATCTCATTGTCAATAGTAGGAATAGGAGTTGTTACCCCATCTAACCCATCTAGGTAAACTGCAAAAGGATGTCCTACAAAAAGCCAAAACACACCAAAGGCACATGACCAACCTATCATGGGTCGCCATCCTGCAACAAACAATGACCTGTGTCCAGCTTCTACTTTGTTAATCTCTGTTTGTGCTAGTAAAAGTTTGTTAGCGTTGTCAGTAAGAGATTTCTCTATTTCTCTCTTTGCTTTTTCATTAGCGTTCTTGTCAGGAACAACTCTATCTATGACATTTCCAATTAGTGGTAACAGTGCTTGTATCATGATTCAATCCATCCATATAGTAAACAAAGTGCAATAGGTGTAATAGGTAATACAGCTAATAAACCTAACCCAAGAACAATAGGTTTAAACAGTATTTTTTTTAGTTTATCCATTGTTTAAACACAATAGTAACTAATGAGGATATAAATGCAGCAATAGCCATACCTGCCCAGAAACCACCCTTTCCTTGATTAGCTAGTGCTAACATTTCTTTCATATCTCTTGAAAGTTCATCTTGGCTTTTCTGTAGATTCTCTATCTGCTCTTTCATTCTTCCAAATTCTTGTGGGTTAATATCAGGCATTATTGATTTTCTCCCATATATTCAATATCTTTTATTCCAGATTGTTCTAAAAGAGTAGGATAAAGAACAGAGTTTCTTACGGCAGTAGTGTTGCCTAATGTACTTAATAAACCACCTGCTCCATATTTAGGGTCAAGGAATTTTTGTTGAGATGCGTTACTTAATAATAATGAGGGGATTGTTTTAACTGCTGAAAGTACACCACCAGCAGTTGACAAATCGGCTACTGCTAGTCCTGCTAAAGCATAAGTATCTAATGCAGACATATTTCCTGTGTCTGCCTTTGGTTTTATTAATGAAGGATGGTTAATTTCTATGTCAGCAAATTCTTTCATTATTTTGCCTTCACCAGTTAATGGTGTTTTTTTATTTCCCTTACCAAAAGCAATTACATTTATTTTTCCATCTTGAACATAAGGGTCAACACTATATCCTCTAGCATAATCTTTTCTTGCAGCTTTTAAATTGTTAATAACAGCTTTGTTTCCATTAAATCTAGCTAATTTTGTTATTTCATTTTCAAATGATTGAGAAATTACTTTTTGGTCAATAGCTTCATCAAATTTTCCTGATTTGTATAGTGCTGTTTGTCTATCTCTTGATGCTTTTAAATCTTTTAATATATCAGCACCATCTCTATGTATAACTTGTTTTCTTGTTTGTTTGTTAGTCCTTGTTCTTTCTACATCTCTAGTACCACCACCTCTTTGCTTTTGTTTTACAATATAAGTTTCTGGAACATCAACTGTTTTAGTAAGAGTTTTTCCTTTTAGTTTTCCAATAGCTTCATAGGCAGGAGCACTTCTTGCTTTAATAATATCCATTGCTTCTTCTAATGGTGTGTTAGGAGGTATTTTAAGATACTTTCTAGCTAATTTATTAGATGTTTCTTGGTTTCTTAATATCGCTGTATCAGTTACTCCTTTTTTAATACCCAAAGGTAAGCCACCAACTACTTTTGATGCAGAAGCTCCTGTGCCTTGATAAGCACTTGGCGGTAATACATAACCTGCATTAATACCATTTTTAATTTTAGTATCAGCTTCTACTCTTTGAGCAGCCATCTCATCACCTTTTCTGTTTTTTCTGTTCTTTAATACTTGTGGTATTCCTGATATTAAAGAGGTAGGTGACTGGTCTGTAATATTATCAATAACTTTACCAGCATCACTGTCTAGTAATCCAGCTTTTTTAATAGGGTATTTTAAAAGACTTCCAATCCCACTTGCATTTAATGCTGTTTCTAATGGATTATTTGCAATTAATTTAGCAGCACTGTCAGGAGAAGATAATTTGTCATAAGTATTTGAAACATCTTCTGCTATTAATCCACCCATTTCTTCATACTTTTCTCTAGGCTGGGTTGCAAGAATAGGAGACAAATCTGCTTCTCCAAAATAAGGCACTTTAAATGGAGTTTTAAAATATTCATTCATTTTATACTGTATGGAATCTGGGTCATCTTCATACGAATATAAACTATCTACTAAATCTTTTGGAAGTAGATTAGTTGCGGCAGTAGTTGCTATATCAAACACACCACCAACTAAATTTCTTGCTGAATCAACAGGGTTTTGGGCTGCTTTCCAAGCCATTTCTGCAACAGTTCCAATTTCACCTGCTGCGGCAGGTAGTGCTGTTTTAGCAAATCCTTCAGGAGTAGCGTAATAACCTTGTAAATCTTTATAATATTCTCTAATATCATTAAAGTCTTTTACATCTTGAGGGTTATCAGAATCCAGCATATTTTTATTAGCTATTAACCAATCGCCTACAGTTTTTTCTTCTTGGACTACATCAATGTTATATTTTTCAGCCATTTATTTACCTATCTAATATTTGTTGAATTTTGTCATATCTTTTTGCAGCAGCACCTTCAAGTAATCTGGTGTTTTTTCTATCTGAAAATGCTTCAAAACCTACCTGTTTTAGTGCATCTTGGTAATTAGGAACTTTTCCGTAATCTTCAACATTAAATTCGTTTAAACCAAATTTTTCAGCATAAGATTCTCCATATAATTCAGTATAAACTTTTTTGTTTCTACGAAGTACATCTGTACTGTTGTTATATAGATTAGATAATTGAGTGTACATAAATTCAGCAGAACCGCTATTTTGTAGGGCGGCTGCAATACTTTGAAACATAGCTACTTCCCTATCAGATACATTACCTACAGCACCACCAGTTTCATTGTTAGCTCTCATATCTTGAATCTCTGCAACAAAACTTTGATTTTTAACTAAATCAAATAAGTTTTTAATATCTTGAACATCAGAAGTAAACCCATAACTACCTAAATTAAGGTTAGTAATAGCTCTACCACCTACAGAAGCCAAATCTTTTAAAAATTGTGGTTTAGATAATATTTCTTTAACTACTTGTTGTCGCCTGTCTATTTGAGTAAATAAATATGATTTTTGATTACCTGCGTTTTCGGCATTTTCAATCGTTTTTATTTCTAAATCGGTTGCTTTTTCTGGCTTTCTTGTTGGTCTCAAAGCAAATTTAAAAGCACTGCCCATGTTGTTCCATTCATCTTCAGTGTAATTAATTCCTGTAGGTGTAAATACAGCTCCTTCTGGAAACTTTTTATTTGTACCTTTTTTAACAACTCCTTGTCTTAATTCTTTTTGGCTAGGAACATAATATTCAAGATTTGTAGAATCAAAGACAGTATTATTTTCAAATTCTTTTGCATTTTTTTCTTCAGAAACATTTACAATGCCATCTGAAGTAGTCACACCTCCAGTGTTAGTGTAATCTTTAGGCATTGTTTTTTTTCTATTTCTTCTATTAATTATTTGCTGTCTATGCTCATCTCTACTTACAATTCTTTGAAGTGGTATTCCTCTAGGATTTTTTACATTTGCTTCTTGAGTTGCTAAATTTGTTTTTTGTGCTGCTTGAGAATCTGGAGCTTTTACTAAAGTATCTAAATCAACCCAATCTTGCTGACTCCAATTAGCCCTATCATTTGGGTCTAATCCAATAGATTTTGCAGCAGCATTATATCCATCTGGCATAGGCTGTGTTCTATAATCTCTTTCTGATAATTTTTTAAAGTATTCTTTAGGATTTGCTTTTATAAAATTAACTCCTGCAAAGTCTCCTTTATCTTCCAACATTTTAATTTCATCTTTAACTCCTTGCAAAAATAAACTAGATTCATGAAATTTATTTTTTTCTTGTCCTGTTTTATATGGAGCTGATTCTGCTTCAAATTGTTTTTTAATCAAATCATAAGGTTGTTCCTCTAATTGTCCTTGTAGCCTTAATAGCTCTAAAGGCTGTTTAGCTATTTTTCCTCTATTTAAAGTCATATCTAATACATTTTTAGAGTATTGTTGCTGTGTTAATATATTTTGAACATAATCATTAATAGCTTTTGTTCTTGCTGATTTAGCCCCAGAGGCAGTTGAAAGTAACTTTTCAGCAAGTGTTTTGTCTTTGTATAAAGAGCCAGTGTAACCTAACCCTGCTCCTAATAATGTATTTGCTAATAAAGAGCTTTCATAGTTAGGGTCATTAATAAGACCTTTAAAGGGCTGATTAGTCGTCCCTAATGCTTTATCTATCATTGTATTGTAATCAAAATCTAGCAATGAATCTGCCATGTTACGCTCTCCTTACTTTTAATATGTTGCCCTGTCTTGGGTTGTATGCTTGTTGTGCAATTTTACCTGCTGATTGTGTGACTTGTTGTGGACTAGCACTACTACCACCACCTAATGCTGTCATACCTAATGTAGCTAATGCTATTGGATTTTTTTCTGCAAAACCTACTACGCTATCAAATGCTTTTTCATATAAAGGTTTATCGTAACCGCCTTGTGCATTTGCTAGTTCTTCTGGGCTAGATTTAGTTATGTCAGTAAAGTCTGGTCTAGTTGCAATGCTTTCATAATTACCTAAAGCATCTCTAGTTGTTGTATCAATACCAACAGTAGAGCCTTCTCCACCCATAATGGTAGGATATTCATTAAGATTAGGTCTTTGAGGAGTGCCTAAATTAGCTAATCCTTGTTCTGGAGTAGTATTAATATAAGATTGTTTAAACGACATATCAGGGGCTGCTCCACCATTTAATGGCTGATAAGTATTAGCGTTTACTAAACTTTGTTCTACTGGAGCTGTAAATCCACCTATGTTTGCTTTTACTCCTTCCATACCTATATCATAAGATGGAATTGTGTTGGTAGAGCTACCTAGTATGCCTGTAGTAGTCCCTGTAGTAGCACCTGTGCCTACAGCAGTGCTTGTACCACCTAAAAGATTTGCTCCGCCATTTAAAGAGTTAGTACCTGTGTTTGCTAATGCACCAGAACCTAAATCAAATCCCATTCCATCAAAACCAAATCCAGAGCCAATCCCATCTGCACCACCAAACATACCACCACTAACACCACCAATAGCTGCTGCTTTTAGGGGGTCTCTACCTTGAGCTAAAGCTAATGCTGCACCTATTCCCATTCCTGCTAATACTGGAGCACCCATTATTTACCTCCTCCACCTGATGAAGTTGTAGTTTGTTGTATAGGTGCTGGTGCACCATAAGCTGCTGATAAATAGCTTTCTAGCTTACTGTATGGTTTATTTTGACCAAACTCAAATCTAGCTATATCTGCATTTAAAGCATCTTTAGCATACTGCTCTTGTGTTTGACCAATTTTAGCCAATTGATTTAGGTCTGAATAATCTGCCATAGCCATTTGTGGAGCTGATGCAATAGCTGCATCTTGTCTAGCTCTTTCTGCACCAAAGTTACTGTAAGCTAATTCTGCTGCTCTATTAGTTAAAGCGTTTGCTAGGTTTTCTGATGCTTGTGATTCCATTTCGCCCATAGCACCTGAACCATATCTACCAGAAGCTGCTGTTCTGCTACCAATATCTCTAATAGCTTTGTTAAATTCTGTAACAGCAGGTTTAGCTGCACTAGCCATCATTGCAGAAAAATATGGATTTCCTGCTGATAGTCTATCTCCACTAATTGTGCTTAACTGTTGTGCTTGAGCTGCTGGTACTAATGGACTACCAGTTCTTGCTCTATCACCTGCTAAACCTAATGCTTCTGTTGTCGTTGTTGATGCTGGAACATAAGTTGCATCTGGGTAATATTCTGGAGAAGCATCTTCATATAAACCTTTTGCTTCATCTAAACCATAGGTTATGTATGGTAAGATTGCAGGGTCAATATTTTGATTAGTAGTTTGTGTTTGACCACCACCACCGCCTTTATATTCACGCAACCCAGTAACAGGGTTAATTGTGCCTGAACCACCATGTGCTTTTAAAAGGTTAGCTTCCCATGTATTAACATGAGCAAGTTCAGTATCTCCTTCTCTACCTAATTTGCCTAAATCTTTAGCTAACCAGTTATATAACCATATTTTTAACTTAATCATTCTAGTTTCAACTCCATTAATTGATATTTTTTTTCGTAACCATATAGCCTGTTCCATAATCTAGCTATACTCTCAAATTTAGTAGACCCCTGTATTGCAGTTCCACCATTATGTTTGACCCACTGTTTAAATTGCTCAAACCCTGCCTTTGTATTTTTTCCACCTATATAAGTAATATAAGCCACTCTGTCGTTAGGATAGTTAATCCACTGAACAGTAAGTGCTACATAACACTTATCTTCTTTCATTACTAATAGTAATTGTTGCTGACCTTGAGTTACTAACAGTTTTAATTGGTCTGCTGTAAATTCGTTGTTACCTTTGTCTAATGCTTTTTGTAATAAAGGTTCTGCAAGATACCAAAATCTTTGCACTTGATTCGTAGGCACTACATAGAGCTTCATAAAATTTATCCAACAATGATATAATCATATGTTACATCAGTATTAGATGTATTTCTATGCCCTATAATAAAGCTACCTTTGGCTTTTGTTTTAATATATGTATGGTCTGATTCTGCTGCTGCATTTGCAGTTCTTGGTGATAATACAATAACTGAATCAAAACCTGCTCTTTCATTATTAACTGTGGTTTCTGTTACTGATGTTGCTAAAGTAAAAGTACCACTATTATTAGTTTTGCCATTCATAGCATTATTAACTACTTCTGCTACAGCTCTAGGTTCACCACCTTGATAGGGAAGTGTACGATACATTCTAGGCATTATCTATTGCCTTGTGGTTTTACATCTACATCTACTGCCATAGCTGTTGTCCAGCTACCTGTAGGCTGCACATTAAATCTATGATACCTACCTGCACTCCTTAAACTACATCTACCCTCTGATGTAGCAGAAACAAATGAACTAAATGTAATTGTGTCATCTAGTTCTCTGCGACTAGCTACAGCTACTTGTGCTGTGCCATTATCTATTTGTGGTCTTGCTAATGTTGCTACAGAATTATAGCCAATTTCTATATCTGTTGTAATAAGTTGTGGAGTTATAGATGTTCCTGTAAATACTACTATTTTAGTACCTTTAGCACCTGCAAATAAAAATTTACCACCTATAAACAATCGTGAATCTAGTGATGCTGGCATAGTATCTATATCTGTATAGCCTAAACTAGACTCTAAAGTTTCTAATGTTTCTCCTAAAGTAGCAATAGTACCTACTACATCTGATGTAGTTTCAGCTCTTGACCATTTTCCTAACTGCCAATTATAAATAATTATTTTTCTGTTACCATCTACATCTGCATAATTCCATACGACAAGATTTTTAACAGGGTCTATAGCAACACTAATTGTATCTATTTTTGTTAAATCAGCATTAGAAAAGAAAAATCTATCTACTTTTTCTAATCCTATATTAGTAACTGTTTGACCATCTGTAGAGTAAAATCCATCATCTGCTAAAAAGAAAGTTATATTTCCATATCTAGCAACAGAATTACCTTCTAAACAACCTAATCCACTAGAGATAGTATCAAATTGCCAAAAAAGTGGACTACCAACATAAGAACATCTAACCACAGATTTTTCTAATAATACAACACCAAATTCACCACCTGTAATAGCTTGAACATTACCACCATCAGGAATAATTTGAAAGTCACTTTGACTTGTAGCACCAGAAGTCCAATCTGTTTCATCATTAATATCTGACCATTGCACTTTATCTGGATTTGTGCCACCTAATAAATTTCCTGCAAAAACAAAATCACGAACTACAGCAATGTCTTTAGCTATAGGAGCTGCGGCTGCTACATCTGCAAATGCAGAAGAAACACCTATAGTCCATGCTTGTATCTTTTGCGTATTATTACAAGCCAACACTACATTACCAAATTGTTCAAATTTCCATGTGCCATTACCACCATACCCACCTGATTTAGATACATCTGCTAATGCCAATGTTGCAATATTTAATTTAAATAGCTTTGTAGCACCACCTGCAAACACTTCTACATTAGCACCAAACTTGGCTACAAATATATTGTTAATATCTTCACTAGCAGCGTTAGAAAAATCTTCTGCACTAGGAAAAGCACCATAGCCAATACCTACAGGGAATACATTTTTAGCATCATTTAAACTACCTGCATTTGCTGGTTGGTCTGGTAGCCAGTCTGTAAATTGTAATCTTTTTGTTGTCATATTATAGTTTCATTATGTATGCAAGAGCATAGTAAGGAGGTAGGTTAGCGTTAGTTGCACTTAAACCTGCTGAAGAAACAGAAGTTGTAGCTGTATGGTTGTGATTTAGTGTAAGGGTTGCTTTAGATGAACCAGAACCACCCTCACCTTCCCATCCCTCACCATATCCTACAGAATTACCTTGATTGACTGTTGTAACTGACCCACTTCTAGCTGCCATTAATGAGCTGTTATATGATGAACCACCTCTGTTTTTTAAAGTTAATGTTCCATCTAACCCTGTTTTAGTGCTTACAGTAGTAGTTGCTGTGTGAGTATGAGATGGTAAAGTAGCATCTGCACTACCACCTGTTGCATCTACTGCATAAGTGCTACCTGCACCTACTACAAATCTATCTCTTAAATCAGGAGTTCCTGACGAGCCATTACACAATGCCCAACCACTAGGGATAGAACCTGTAGAACCTGACCATAAAATAATACCACCTGTAGGAAACCCACTACCCCAAGTTGGTGTTGCTGATGAACCACTAGAAACTAAAACTTGTCCTGATGTTCCTGTTGCACCATCTAATGTAAGACCCCCAGTAACAGCTAATGTACCTGCTGCTGTAATTGTACCAGTGCTAGTCCAACTATCACCACTAGAACCATCTTGCCAATTTTTGATTTGTGCCATTGTTTCACGAATTGCATTATTAATGGTACTGGGTGGGCAGCCCTCATTTATGTTTATTGAGTTTATGTCAGTATTGTTAGCTGCTGTACTATCCCATTCTGATACTTTAGTCTTTGCCATAATTTATCCTTGTCGTTTCCAATCGTTAGTTCCTACTGTTGAGTCTGTCCATACATCACTACCTGCCGATACTGCTGACCATGTATTTTCTTCTACTGGTACATCAGTCCATTCTTCACCCAGTAAATATCCTATTGCTGTTACTGTACCTACACCATCTATAGAAGCATTAGCAAATCTTGTTACAGAACTTGCTGCTGTTAAAGTTGCTATTCCCTCTACACTTGCATTTCCTGTAGCAACAAGCCCACCTAATGCAGATACTGTTGCTGTTCCTGATATACTCGCATTACCAAATCTTATTCTTAACCCATCAGCAGTTAGCGTAGCTGTGCCACTTATACTTGCATCAGCATAAATAATAGAACCTGATAGAGCAACTGTTAATGTTGCACGACCACTAATATCGCCCTCACCAAATGCTATATAAATAGCATTAGCAGTAACAGTAGCAGTTCCAGTAACAGAACCTGTTGCAGTTTTTAATAACCCACCTAATGCAGTAACAGTCGCTTGACCATTAACACTTGCATCACCAAATCTTATTCTTAACCCATCTGCTGTCAGTGTTGCAGTTGCATTAATAGATGCAGCAGCAGTTCTTTCTCTTAATGCACTAGCTGTAAGAGTGCCTACACTTTGTATCTGTGCAGCACCTGTTTTTGTTATAGTGCCTAGTGCAGAATATGGACTTTGTGAAAATGCAGATAAGCCGTACATTTACTCTGTTTCTTCTGGTGTTTTACCTTCAGCAATCCATTCTAGGTATTCTTGGTAGTCTCTGTTATCTTCATCAAGAGGAATTGACATGGTAATAGTTTCACCATCTTCATTTTCTACTGTTTTGTTTATATGCACTATCTCATCTGATAAAGAACTTCTTATTAATTTATATTCCATAGTTATAGCTCCGAACTCATTGTAAAGACTGCATACCAATAAAAGTTACCTGCTGCACTTGCCGAGTGATAATATCCAAAACTATTACTGCTTTGTTTGTGGTAAACATAAGAATTATTGACATTACCTGATTCAAGTACAGCAGAAGTTATGGTTGGGTTTGCTCTCATTTCAGTATTAAACTGACATCTACCACCAACATGCTGACCTGTATTTACATAACTTTGGTTGCAATCCATTAATGTTTGATAATATCTTTGACATAAAGCATATTGTTGACCATATTGTAAATATTCAAATGGTGTTGCAGTTGTATTTGCTTCTAGTTGTACGCCTGTAATTTGCCATGTTGCTGATGCGTTAGCTAAAAAATGTACATTAGAAGAAGTTGCTCTAAAACTACCTGTCTGCCAAGCATCTACTGTTGATGTTTCATAAGAAGAATTTGTATCTAAAGAAAACATTACAACCATACCTGATGAATTATCTACATTCCAAGTTCCTAAAGTATCTCCTGCAACAATAACTGTTTTGTATTCCCAAGTATTTGCAGAAGAAATAGTATAATTAGCTACAAAACTTCTGTTAAAACTACCATTATTTATTGCAAAAGGGTATGTTCCTGTAACAGATGCTTTTACCCAAAATGATACTGTAACTGTTTTTGCATCTGAAGTTCCCCAATTTAAGTGAGCTGTATTATACCCTTCTATTCTTTGTCTTGGAGTATAAAGAGCAGCACTTCCAGCAGCTTGTGCTGTTGAGCTATTAGTTATTTTTAAAGAATGAGAAAATCCTGCTGGAGCATCTGTAACTTGTTGGTAAGTTTGAGCATTGGTAACAGTAGACGCATAAAGTTGAAATCTATCTACCATATAAGTACTAGAAGTAGTAGTGGCACTAGCACCAGCATTTCTCTGGTCTATCCTCATATCACCATTGATGATTTTATTCTTACCTACAGGAGCAGATGCTTGTAATGAGCCATCATTATATGTAACCCCATTAGTTCCGTTAATAGCTACTGACATTATTTAGTCTCCAATTGCTGCGTTTACTGCTGTCATATCTTCATTTGTCCAATAGTCTTTAGCTACCATTAGTTCAAGATGTTCTACATTCCTAGAAATACAATCTGCTACTTCTTCGTCAGTCATATCTACAGGTGGATTAGTTCTCATCTCATCAATTAAGTTTACAGAATCCTGCATTGCAGAATAGTCTTGTGCTATTTCTTCTTCTGTCTTTACATCTGTTGTTGCGATTTCGTCAATCATTTTAGTTTCCTTGTAATTGATTTTCTAATTCTTCTACTTTTGCAGAGAGTTCTTGTATTGCTTTTACTAGAACAGGGTATGTTTTCATAGGGTCAGCTTCTAATTTTTCAGGATTCTCAT
>UEXM01001169.1_pt1 | contig 23524 bp, 14 predicted proteins | sample 1796661 | NCBI WGS metagenome assembly UEXM01 (sample SAMEA4772469, study PRJEB27181) | metagenome | reverse complement strand
ATATACCAGAAAGTTTGAGGAAAAAATTTAAACTTAATAACGAAGCTATGCTTTCTAACATAATAGCAGAAGAAGATATAGTAATAGAGAACTTAAATGGTAAATGGCATACTATACTTACAGGGGTAGATAGTAAGAATGTTTTTGATAGACACGAATCAAATTTTTATCATTTTATAAACAAACAGTTTAAATGGATTTTATCTGATAGTAAACCCCGATAATCTCTACAAGACTTTTCGAAGTTCTAATTTTTTTCTTTAGTTCTCTGTCTTTACAACTTTCTACTTCAGGTTGTTCAAAAACCCACATCTTTAAATTAAACAACTCTTCATCAGAATAATCTCTAGTTAGAAGCAGACTGAGTTCATCATTGTGTTGTAAATGTTTTCTAAACTTTTCGTAAAGTAAAGTTTCTTTTTCCCAATTTTTATTATACTCTTTGGTGTTGTGTTCAATCTTTTCTACACCACCACACTGACTAACAATACTAGAGACTCTTGCATCGTTTAAATTAAAAGTTATAATTTCTGAGGTGTTGTCTTCGTGAAACAATTTTAAAGTTTTTACTTCGTCATCATCTTCACTTATAAAAATACAATTCGCAATGTTCATAATGATTCCTTAAATCATATAAAAAATTTGTACGTTGTGATTTGCCGCAGAACCAGATGGAGTACTGAATGCTTTATACACATCACTCGGACCTGGATCAGTTCCTCCTGGTGGTTCTGATCTAGTTTCACTTGTACCAGATAATCTTGTGTCACTAATAGTGCCTCGGGCTACTCCTGTGTGTTGAGTTACTTGTTGGTTGTAACGTAAACTGTTATTCGTAGCCAAGTCTCTAGTTAAAATAGGAAGTAAAATATTTTGTATTAGATTACTTGATACAGCTATATCTACCTCTTTTAAACCTGATGTTCCATCTTTACTAATAGGGTAAACATAAGTACCTGGCTCAACAGCCACTGATCTTTTTAACCACAATTTGTAAGTTGTTGAACCTGAGTAAGTTGTATCTACAAACCATGTACCTTTATTAGTCCATGTACCATTACCTGGATTTGTTGTTGCAACTCTGTATGTTCCAACCTCATCACCTGTTCTCATGTCTGTAATAGTTTGTGCAATGACTGTGTTAACTATTTCAGCCTCGTCAGCAGTTATGACACCTGACGTACCGTCTAAAATAACAAAACCTTGATCGTTTAATATAGTGTCTGTAGGCGAAGATGGAAAGTTTAGTATTTGTTTATATGTGTAACTAGAATCAGTTTCAGTACCTGTTCCTGGAAAACTTTGTCTAGAACTACCTGTATTAACTCTTCGTGTTCTACTAGTATCACTCATAGAACCAATTGTTGTACCAGAACCACCAACATTTAAACTACCGTTACCGCCAGCATTTAGTTGGTCTGAATACGCTTTTCTTAAATAATAACACATCCTATCAAGGTGTGCATCTGACATTTCAATTATTCCGCGAAAACCGTCTAACTTAAATGGTCTTGCCATTATATAACTCCCTAAATTCCAGGATCGGGAAGATCACTATCTATTTGAAATAAGTGTCCTGAAATAACAATATTACTATTGACGTCCTTAACCGTAAACATCGATGTATCGTTAAATCTTTTTTCATCAAAAATAAAGTCACCTTTAACAGTTAGATCTGAATCAACAGTCACGTCATTAGCAAAAGTTACATCACCTTCAAATGTATTACCTCCGCCTGAACCTAACAACGAAGTAGATACAATAGCTCTCCACTCACCATACATTAAGTTACCATTACCATCAGAATCAACTACAACAGCATTTTTTTCTACTTTGGTATCTGAATCTAATTGACGAATCGATACTTGGAAATCAGAATCATCTGTAATTGAAGTGTCTAACCAATATAGTTTACCCGACTCTGAATCTCTATTTCTAATCCAAAAATTGCCTGAGTTAAGAGCTTTTTCTGGTGCTTTAGGTAACACTATTGGTACGTTATTAATTTCAATAATTTCGTATTCGTCTCTAGGCTCTCTTTGAGTTATCTTATAACCAGCTGCTATAATACCTGCAAAGTCTTTAAGGTATAAAGTAGCTCCTGTATGGGATATTAATCTACCATTACCTTGGGTTCTTCTAAAACCAGATGTAGCTAAATCAAAATCAATAATAGTACTAGCATTGGAACCTTGTAACGAAGCGCTAGCATTTAAACCAACTCTTAAAACAGGCTTAAAATCAAAGTCAATAAAGCGTACAAAGTCAGAGCTAAACGTAATAGATGAAGTTCCAGTAGTCATAAAAAATGTTACAGAAGTATCTGTAGTCGCAACTTGAGCAGCTCCAACTTCTGCTATAGCAGCATTCTTTACTTGTAAAATAATAGAAGCTAAATTACTATCAGAATCTAGCACTAATGTTTTTGCGTTTCCATTAATAGCATATGAAATGTTTATAGAGTCAGAGTCATAACTAAAATTATTAAAGTCAAGAATAAAACCAGCATTCTGCTCAAAGTCATTTACTGTGTTGCTCATAGTAAAAGTACTAAATTTTTGCCGCTTAGTATAAAGTTTTCTAGTTGCAAGATTTATTGCAATCTCACCCTCAAGCACTTGACTTGTTAAAGGTTGACCTTCACCGTTTACACCATTAGTAAGTGATCTACGGTGTTGTACAAAACCTCTTTGAATTTGGCTATCACTATCAATCATCTACTCTTGCTCCTGGTACTAATAATTGAACCATACCTGGGAATGGCTGATCTGTAATTAATAATATATTACCTGTTTGATCAACTATTGAGCCAACCGTAACTTGTTTAAACACTTGACTAGGTGTTGCATCTGCAAAACCGTTATAAATTTTAGGACGACCTTGACCATCAGAATCTAGGTCTGGAGAATTACTAAAGGCACCATCTGAATCTCTACCAAATACAGCTTTTAATCTTTTAAATGTATTTCTATTTGAAGAAGTTTCTTGTTCTGTATTAATGTAATCATATAAGAAACTATTAATTTGAATTAAAGCTTCTGAATCATACATGTTAGCAGTCATTCTTCTATATACTTGAAACACTGGTTGGGATACTGCATCGTCTATATCACTTTGCAATGCAGAAGGAGCTACAGGTAAAACGTATTGACCATTTTGAAGTTCTAATTCACCTGCAACAGTCAAGTCAGGTTTGTTCCATTGTAGCCAATCACCCGCTTCAAAATTATCTTGTCTAGCATTCATAATTTGTTGCGTACTAATTAGAGTAGTTCTTCTTAATACCCAACCAGAATCTGGACCTTGATAAGTAAAAATAAGTGTATTATCTTGAGCCGTACTAAAGTTAACAAATGATTTACCATCATTAATATTAAATTTTTGATCTAATTTAGGATAATTTAATGCTATATCTGAATCATATTTTTCATGATTAAAGTTTACTCTTTTATAAACAGGGTAATATTTTACACTTAAATGATCGGTTAAAGCTACAGCATCTGAATCTGGATAATTAGAAAATGCTTCTGGTGTATGAGTTTTCCATTCTGTAATCTGTGATACGTTTCTAAACTCGTATGGTGTAGTCCAAATTGAAATGTTTTTATGTTGCCAAGAAGAGAAAGAATCTCTAACTTCAATAACATCACCAGCTCTTGCTAAAGGTAAAACTAAATGTACAGTTCTTCCTTGAGATACTTCTCTTAAGTCTGCAGTAATTCTTTCTCCTCTAGAAAGAAAATACCATTCACTATCTCTAAAAATATCTGGAATGTTGTCAGCGTTACTGTCAACAAACTCACCCTCACTATCAACACCATATCCCATATTCTTAATAGTATCTCTAGGAGTTGTAGGACCACCAGATTTAAAATTTACAATAGTATATTTACCAGCTGGATGTAATTCACCTACTTTGTATTCATAATCTTTAAATGGTCTTCTATAACCATAAAAAGTATTATTTGGATCATTACCGATTGGGTTATCACCAAAATTAGAATAAAGATCAGCAAACATGTTGTTGATTTTTAACCCGCCTTGACGAGCTGAATCACCTGTTCCTGAATCTGGTGTAGTACCTAAATTAATTAAATCTTTAGAAGCCATATTCTATTTATATCCTAAATTAAGCTTAAATCGCGAACAATCTTAGTAATGTTACCGTCTGAATCAGAAAGATTAATCACAGTAGGACTAACTTTAGAATCGCTATCTAAAACTGAGTCTGAATCAGGCTTAGTTAAATTAGCCCAACCTGTCTCTAATCCTTCTATATTAGACGCTCTATTTAATGTATATAACTCGGGTATATTTCCATCTGAATCTCTTCCAGGCATAGATATAAGAGCTCTAGAGTCATATATTATATTAGTAGTAACAGCAGGACCAAAGAAAAACACTTTAGCAGTAAACTCTAATGTCCATTCAACTATTCTTCTATCACCTATATCACCTGTCCAGTCATCAGCCCAAGTAGCTGCTGTTAATATAAACGGCATATCATATGCATTAGTTGGCATAGGTGTATCTGAGTCATTATCAAAAGGAAAGTTTCTTACTCTTACAGTATAAGCAGGTGTAAAAAATGGAAGAATTTGTTCCATAATTTGCCAACCATCGTTTAAATTTTTAGTAGTAAGATACAAAGTAAAATCTAAATTGTATGGTGTAGGTGCATGAACTCTTTGTCTTGGTAAGCTTAGACTATCAGGTGTTCTAATGATAGTTTGTTTGTTTGTTATCTTACGATCTTGATCATAAACCATAGCAACAATTTCATAAGACATTCTAGGTAAAAGCTTTTCAAACATTTCTTCTTCACGTTTAAATTGTTTTTGTGCTTCTATCCATTTAGTTCTAGGCCCATAAGAAATAGGAACAGGAAGAAACTTACCGTCTCTTCTCTTTAAAACTATATTATTAAACAAACTACCAAATACGGATACAGCTGTTTTTATAGTTTCATTATAAAAGTGTTGCCCTATCATTAGATATCATCTATACTATTAATTATACCAGCGTATCCAAACGCTTCTGCTGTGTAATCTTTTGTAACTACATCTGCTTTTTCTTTTAAAGGTTCTCCTTTATTATCATATCGAACTTCTTTCTGAGAGCGTTCTTCTATAGCTCTATTTTCAGCCCAAGTATCAAAATGATCATCACTGTCATCTGTAATGTTTAAGTTTTTAGTTTCTGAATCTGTTAATTCTAATCCAGTCTTGGCTCGTGCGATAGGTCCTGTATCTGAATCGATAAGGTTTTGTTGAGTTCCGTCCTCATTGTATTCCACAACTGTTGGATTAAATTCAAGGTCTTCTCCACTGAGTTCGAACAATCTACATCTAAGTTTATACTGATAGTTATCTCCTATCTGAAAGAATGCTCCATCATGATAAGTTGTAACTCTAAGAATTTCAAATACTTTAGGCACGTATTGATTTTTGTTTTGTGCAGATCTACCAAAAGGTATTACAATCAAGTCACCTTCTAAAGGTCTCGATCTTGCAAATATTTTAGCATCTTCGCTGTCGCCACTAGTTTTAAGATCAGAATCAAATGAATTATATAAATTTTCAAAATTATTGATAGCAACAGACATAATAACCTCTTCACGGAACTCAATTCCGTAAGTAGTCATAACATCACCTTCACCTTCAAACCCTGCAGCTGCTACTAATAACATATCCATTTGTAGACCTCTATGAAATCTACTTTCAGGTCTTTCATTAAACACTTCATCAGTATAAGGAGAAGAACGAGGCATATAACGCACAGTTATACCGTTAACGTTTATAGACTCTCTAATCATATTTTGAATTAATCTTTGTTCGTTTGTGGAGAAGCGAGCAGAGGCTCCAAACTGGTTGATGTAGCCATCAACATAAGTATTTGTAACTCCAGCAGAGAGGGCATAATCACTATTGACTTTTTGGATTGATCTATTGAGATTAACTCCGAAGTCTGAATCATTATCAGCGTTGTTGTAGTCTGTGGTAGACGCTATCGTAAAACCGGAGTAGTTGTTCTTGATTGCCATTAGCCATAATACCCTGAATCGAACCCTCTGTTGGAGAAACGTAAATGTGTTTCTGTTATTGCATCGTTTACGTTTCGCGACTTCACGTTATTATTAATATTAGAACCTGCTTCAGTTTCATTGAACTTGTTATATAATTCTAATTGTTGCGCTGGTGTCAAATCTGCATCTGCTATACCATCTTTAAAGCGTGCTAGAGAAGTACCAAAATCATAAGCTGTAAAATCGCCTGAGTTTTGGTATATTACATCATAGTTATTAAAGGATTTATTATATTGTACTAAAGAACCTTTATGTAACACTACGTTACCTTCTGATAATGTTATACCTGAAGACGAGATGTTAGGGTATAAAGTACTCCAACTGCTATAACCAGCTGCAGATAAAGTTGTTTTTACCACCGCAACGTTTTTATCACTTATCATAGTTAAAGGTAAATCAACATAGTCGAGTATACCTAGAAAGGGACCGTTAAATTCTAATCTGTTAAGCTCTTGATCAATGATTTCATTTGTGATATACTCTGCTTCAACGAAATTATTAATTTTGATAAACGCAGTACGTAAAGGGTCACCATCATTAGCATTAGGAGAAGACCCAATGTCAACCACTGTCGACTCAGAAGTGATTCTATCCCCGCTATAATACTGTACAATATTTCCATCTGAATCTTTCACATTAGGTATTAGAGAAGGCTCACTAGCTGAGCGACCTTGCGGGTATAAGTGGTAATCAAGTCTTCTATTTAACGATGCGTATCTAGCCATTCTGTTCTACTAACTTTTCCAATAAAGTTTCTATTCTATTTATTTTATTTTCTAACAAGTCTACTCTGTCTTTATCAGCTTTACGTTTTTTAGCAGCTTCGTAGACTTTTTTATTTGTATTAATCACAGCACCATTTCTTTTAACTAGATTACTGTGACCTTTTATTCGTGTATTACTCATTAAATATCTGCTATAATTCTTAGATCTTTAATGCGTGGAATTTGAGCTTCGTTTGTTGTAATCATTCGTATTCTAATTTTGAAAGAAGAATACTCATAAGGAACTGTAGCATTAACAGTATACTCTTTAAAGTCAGTATCTGATGTAAACGGTCCGTTATTAGCTTCTGTTACAAATTCTGAAGCTTTAAAATCATCCCAAGCAATTTGATCAAACGGTGTAAGATCTCCTTTTTGTCTAGCTTTGTATGAGAATTCTAACTTAGAACCTGGTTCCATATCTGCATCAAACTTTATAGTGAAACCATCTGCAGGTATTTCTAAATCAATTTGTTTAGTTACGTAAGCAGAAAATTCTTCTTCAGACTTAATAGCTGATAACCTAGAAGTATATTCTTGAAGTGCTTGATCATTACTAGATGGAGTTATTGTAGTTGTAGTTAAACCTTCAATATCAGAATCGTTTAAAACTTTACCTGTAACATTTCTAAACACAACAGGGTTTAAAGTGTCCCCAATTCTAAATACAGGTGAACTGTAAATACTATTACTATCTAAAGTATATTTCATAATAAGATCATTAGAAGTAGAATTTAGTAAGTTACGTACTACATGTGGTTCTTCTAATTCAGTATATTCATTTATAGCAATTGGAGTCTCTACACCTTGTACAACATTAGCTAAAGAATCGTTTTTAATTTTATTTGAATCAATTACTAAATTAAGTGAGTTACTTTTAGATGCAGTTATGAAACCGTTAACACTATCATCTGCTTTACCTTTAAAGAATGGTACGTTTGCAATTAAGCTATCGTATACAACCGGTTGAGTAGCAAAGGTATCAAATACTGGTACTGGTGGTGTTCCAGATGATGTAGCTTTAGTAGTTGTTTTAATAAAGTAAGAATCTAAAGTTGCAAATAATACTTCGTGAGTAGAGTTTAACTCAGAGTCTGGAATACCATTAAAATTGTTAGGTGTACCAAACTTATCTAGACCCATCAATGTAACCTGAGCATTGTTAAAATGCATGCCATGATTAGGGTGGTTAATTCTTACATAATTAGAATTTTCAAATGTCTCAATAGCTAATCCTCTATTGAAAGCACCAATATCAGCTTTATGTACTTTAAGGTTTGATAATTCATTTTTCATTATTAATGTAGATGTAGGAGGTGTACCTGTACCATCTATATCAAAATTAGCTCTATTAAGTTTGAATGCTAGATCAAAATTTTGTTCAGCTGACCATGTAGTTTGATTTTGAGATATAAAGAATGATCCAAAATAACCACCTACGTTAGGTTGTTGGTCATGAATACCAGAACCATCTAAAAGCTGTTTACCTATTTCCGCAACAAATACTTCAGAAACATCTGAAGGAGATTTTATTACAATAGCGTATTCTGTATCACCTTTTAGATATACAGGTTCTTTAAATCTAAAGTTTGTTGAATTAGTAGAAGTAGGCGATTTTACTTCCATTGATTTATCAATATTAATCCAACCTGTATCACCTATAGTTTCGTCAGGACCTCCAGGATAACCATTTACTGTTTCTCTTATTTCAATAATAATTTTATCCATTACAGGTCTAATATCTACAAAACACAACCAAAGATCTATTGATGTAATAATGCCAACTGGCTCTGTTGCAAGATCAGTACCAGATAAGATATCTGCTGTAGTAGGATTACCTTTAGTAGGTAATTTAAATAGCTGTGCAATTGGGTCACCGTTACCGCCGCCATCGCCATCAGGTCCGCCGCGGTCAGGTGGAATATCCACTTCTCTTGTAAACGATTTTACTTTAGTACCTAAATTTTGAGTTCTAATTCTTTTAGTATCTACATCAGCAATTATATTATAAAAGTCTCTGTGTCCTACTGACTTAAAGATATTAGCTGCGCTAGAAGCTTTGCCTCCTAAAGTCTTATCTCTAATAATAACTTTTTCTTCACCCGCTTTAAAAGTTTGATACGGTATATTAAAGTTACCGGTTATAGTTCCGTCATTCAAAGAAGTTAGAGAAGCGTCAATAAGTTTTTGACCCATATACAATTCATGTTCAGTATTAGGTCTTAAATTTGTAGCTTTGAACCCAACACCTCCAGCTGGATTAACCATGTAGTAGTCTTGAAGGTTTTGAATAACTTCTGATCCAGTGTGAGTAGTAGTTGGTTTTTTACCCGCTATCACTCTTGGCGCGCCAAAAGAAGTAGTAGTAACTCTTCTTTGAGCTTGTGTAGTAGTAGTTTCTACAAAGTTTCCACCCACTCTTCGGCTAACTGTGTTAGTTCTACCAAACCATTCGAGTCTTGAAGTTGAAGAGCCACCAGGAGATGATGTTGTTACTCTTAAGAACTGGCTAAACTGATCTGAATCACCACTGAACGGTCTTACGCTACCATAGAGGTTAGTAAAGTAATTGTTTACTTTTGTTCTCCAATGGTGTTCGTTTGGTGTAAGTTTCAACTCACCTACATAAATCCATGTAGCAAAAGGATTGATTCTATGACAACCAGTTGCATTGTTTTGAGATAAGAACTCTTCTTCATTATATTTTTTTATAATAATATCTGAAGTTTGATAGTAGTAATCATCAATATTAATTTTACTAGAAAATTGTAATGGAAGTTGTACACCGTCAGTTTGTCCTGGTATCAGCATGTTGTCGATTACGTCGATAGATGCTCTATACTCTTCATGTTCAGTGTCTGCAGAACTATTAGGATTGTTTTGAGCTAAAGAAAAATCATCTACTAAAAATCCAGACTTTGCTCTTCCTTGAATATCGTCATGAAGAGCTTGAGATTCGAGCAGGGATAAAGCTACAGCATCTTCAATTCTGTTTACTCTATCTTCAATTCTACCTATGTCTCTCATAGTGTAGCGCTTATTGTCTACAGTCTCAATTTCTATTTCTTCTTCTGCGTATCTTACACCTCCTGGTATAGTAAGATAGAAAAGAGACATAGCATCTTTTACTTCTTCTGGTTTTTTAGGATTGAATAAAGCTGGTTGACCTTTTTTATAAGTTAAAGATCCGTCTTTAGTAATACTTAAAGAAGTAATATTAGATTGGAACTCATCAAAGTCTGCAGTGAAGACTGTATCAGGTTTAATTCTAGGCTGATTGTAGAAATTTCTACTGCTAATCATAAACGGTGAATCATTAATATTAGTAGTGATATCTTCTACTCTAAATCTAAAGTCAATAGAGTTTCTTAAATCTCTGCCAATGTTTTTAGCAACGTAACCTATTTCTTGTGGCTCACTATAATACCTAACATCATCTTTATAATAATCTAATTTGCTATAACTATCTGTACTGTAATAGAAATTATTTACAGGTGAAGCAATAAAGTAAGAATAGAAGATAATAATATCACCGGTCGCAGGAGCTTGTTTACCGTTTTTACGAATCAATCTACCAATATCATAATACTCGCTTCTTTGCCCATTGTCTAGAGTATACATCCCAGAAAGATCTTTTCCAGTTGGATTAGTAGAGCTAGTAAAAGTAATAGGGCTAGTATAAGCAGAAACTCCAGCTGGTGAAACTACTGTTAGAACCTCACTAGTTGTAAAAGCTGTGTTCTTTTGATATATAACTTCTAAAGTTGAAGTAGAGCCTGTACCAGTTAATGTACTATGATAACCGGTTGTGGATGCAATATCATCTGCTCCGGTTGAAGTAGCGTTTTGAAGGGCAACTATAGCTGTGGTACCTGAGCTTTGACCAATAATAGTTGAACCAACAGGAACTAAACCAGTAGTATTAACTTCTATTCTAGAGAACTGACCAGTAGCAAAACTAGAACTTGAAGCTTCATTTATCCCATATACTTTAAACACATCAGGGTATGCTAAAGAAATATGTTTATCTTGAGCTGACCAACCAAAGTTAGTTCCTGTACGTGCTGCTGCTCCTGTGTTTTTAATTTTCAGGTATTTAAATCTTAAAGTTTTTTCTACTTCTTCTTGGTCGTCAACTCTAGATTCATTCCAATAACCATTCATGGTACTTGAAGAAATGCCAGTATTTTCAACAATAGTAAAGTCGTTATCAAAAACAGTTGCAGTACCTCTAAGAGTTTTAATCTCAGCTGAAACTGTATTAATTAATTCTGGGTTAAGATTTAACGGTTCAGAAACACTAGCGGTAAAACCACCTGCACCGGTAATAGTAACAACATCTGTTAATTCAAATATTTGCGAATTTGTTATAGTAGTGGATGAACTGATACTAGCTACAGTAGACGAAATAGATTGATTGTTTGCGAATCTACCTGACCAATTAATTAACGTAGTCGCATTACCAGCTACTCCAGCTTGTCCATCATTGTTATAAACATACCCTGTATTTCTATTAGATAAAATATCATTACCATCCGAAACGGTTATAGGTGAGCTAGTGGTAATAACTTGAAACATTTTTACATCATAAATGTATAAACTACTATTAAAGAAACCATATGCTCTTGCAACACCAATTGTATCACCATCAGAATCTTTAAGAGTTAACCTGTTAGCGTATGTGTAAGGATCACTTCCAGTTTGTCCAGGAAGATTACCAGAACTAGAATTCACTAAAAAATTTGTAATATTATTAAAAGGAATTTTATAACTTTTAGTTCTTACAAAATCACTATTTTTACTAAAGTTTATAATTTTAGGTGCTATAATTTCAACTTCAAAACCTTTAACATAAGCTTTCGCTTTACCTATACGTATGTTATAAGTATCTGAGTCTGCATCAGAAATAGTAAGTGGAAACGGCTTTACTGAATAGTTGCCAGATTCATCATAAGTTCTTCTAGCAAGAGTGTTTCCGATATCAGAGTATTGAGGATTACCCACTACGCTTTCAACCATTGTACCATTTTCAATGGTGGCAACTCTAAAGAAATTTTCTTCTTCTTCAGCATCTAAAGCTAATGTAGCAAAAGCTAAAGTTTGTTTAAGTCTATGAGATCCAGGTGCACCTTCATTCGAAGTACCTCTAGCATTATCGTATAAAGTTGCATCTGCGTTTTGAGTAACAATTGTTTGCTCTGCTCTAAAACCTAATTTAACAGAAGGTGTATTTGTAGTTGAGCTAATAACAACTGTTTGAGCATTAACTCTAGTAAAGAAACCATTAGCGTAGTAAACACCTTCGGTAATCTCACCAAGACAAGAAGGTGAAACAGCATTAAAAGTGTTTACTAATTCTGCTGTAACTAACCCTGGGTTATCTGCAATAGTAGCGTAAATAAAATCACCAGTGCTAGCAAATTCTTTAGCGGTAATGTATTGTATAAACAAGTTACCAATATTACTTGTTCCTACAGAACCTGTTGGCTGTAGTAAAACTCTTGCTTTTACTGTACCGTCACTGTTAGTAATAATTTTACCTTGTAATGTAGCTACATCAGCTAAGGAAGAAGCCGTGCGCGCATTAGCTAGCGGGAAACTAGCATTACCAGACCCTGTTAAAAATAGACGAGTAACAGTTCTATTTACAGTAATATTACCTTCAGAGACTCTAGAACCTTCTTTAAAAATATGACTACCAAATCTTTCAATTTGCTTTTGCATGAAAGTTTGTAATGTTGTCAACTCTCTAGCTTGTACTGGGAATCCAGGACGATATAATACTCTCAGAAAATCTTTATCTGGATCATAATCGTCAAAGTAGGGAGATACGTTTAAATTTATATTAGCCATTTTTCACCGTCTAGTTTAATTATTTATTTAGAAACTTAATACGAAATTAATAGATTCAATTTGATCTTTAGATCTTAATAATGGTGTAGATTTCCAATCTGCGATAATAAGTTCACCTGAATTAAAAATCACATCTCTATCAAAAGTTTTATTAATTGTGTGTATTTTATTAACACCGTCTATTAGAGAGATTTGTTCACTATCGTTAAATTTATTATCTTCTTTATCATTAATAAAATTAATATAGTACACTCTATTGTTGTCTACAGCTACTACTCTACCTTTTCTACCATCATCTACAGGGTAAGGTTTAATAATATCATTTACGTTATATGTAGCTGTTATATCATCTACTCTAAAACTTTTACAAGCTGTGTAAAAATCTTGATTAGCAATGTTTCTAGTAGTGACATCAATAGGGTTTCTTATTAGATTTGTCATTTGATATTGACCTTGAGCTAAAGGTTCAAAATCATCTTGTGGTATGTTTCTTGCTACTAACATTAAATTAACAGCGTTTAAGTCTGATGGTGCATCAGAACCGTGACCTAACCCACCTGCAATCTTAGCAGTACATCCAACAATACGTTTACCATCTTGATCGACTACTTTAAGCACACCTTCATAACCTAATCCGTTTTCTTGCAACACTGGTAAAAATTTATTCTCATCTGAATCAAATGATATAGTGGCTTTAAAATGATTAGTTATTAGATCGCTATCAAATCTTGAATCTATTAATCTTACTTTTACTGATCTACCTCTTGACCAATCACTATCTCTGTTTAATGCTAATGTATCACTATCAAAAGCAAAACTGTAAACAGCGCCTAATTGAGCATTTTCTTGAGCCGCATACTGTAAATATCTATTAGTACCTGGAATTAAATTAACTGCTTCTTCTGCTGTAACTCTTTCTGGTACAGGAATATACTCGCTCGTTAAAAACCTAACAGCATCTGAATTAGAGATAGTATACAAATACTGCCAGATATAACCATCGGACATTGTTATAGGAGTTGCTGATACACCTGTAGGTATGTTTAAAGATGGCTTAAGAGGAGAAAATAAACATTTATACACGTTTAATCTACCAACACCTGATACAAACTCTCTAACTAATACATATGAATTATAAGTGCTTGGCCATGCATTGTAGATTCTGTTCTCTAACCAATCAACTCTAGGTACACATCTACTTACACCACCAGGTAAAATTCTATGCATGGTTAGAGAATTTTGGCTATAGAAAGACTGATCGTCCATAGCAAATTCTGAATCACCACCACCAGCAAATTCTGATTCACTATCTAAAGAGTTAGAGTAATTTGAATAATCACTATCTTTAGAGAAAGCTGTTACTGCATAGAAAGTTTCATCATCCCTGTTTTGTTTTAAGGAATCAAACATCGCTTTAGCTAGTAGTAAATTAATATTATTGGTTATTTTAGCAGTCACTTTACTTTTCTACCCTTCATGGAAGTAATGGGATCTCTCCACTCTTCTATATTTGCTCTTTCATTTACACTGTAGAAGTCAAAGACTGCTCCTACACTATTATTTAATACAGCATCTTCACCTGTTTGATAATGCGTGTTCCATAATATATTATCTGAATCAGTATTATCCCACACAATTAATTTAAATGGTGTTTTAACTTTTGAGTACTCTTCAGGTCTTCTCTCTGCGTATTTGACATAAAGCTTTCTAGGTTTAATTTTCATATTTTGAACAAAAGAGCTATAACCATTTATTTCCCATCCGTCACTATCTTGTCTGTATGAATTTGCAGTATTCCAAATCTTCTCATATGCTTCTAAATTTTCATATACAGTACCGTCTTGTTCTGTAAATTTTAATGTACCATCTAATCTCATAGCTTTATTAAGATCGATGTTCATTTTAAATTTCATTTCTTTTTTTCTATCTGTATTATACCATTTAAATGTTCTAGTGTCATTAACAGATTTAAGTTTGTTATAATCAATGGCTTTAAAAGTCTTGTCTTCACTGTCTGACCATCTAATAAGATCCGCTAATGGTATATCTGAATCGTATACAGAATATAAATCGTTAATAGGATCAATAAACTTAGTAGATACAATTTTAACAGGACTATAACTAGATCTAGTTCTAGATTCTTTTTTATACAAATCCTGCACTGTACCGTCATATTTTTTATAGTTCATAGTTAGAGCTTTTACATAGCTACTACCATCTGAATCTTGTGTTGAAACAGATCTATTAAACACGTCAGAATCAAAGTTATTATAATTGTTGTAAAAATTATCATAATTTACTTTTTCATTTCTAACTAGACCCATAGGTTCGTAGTCAAACCAAGAAGACCCATATTCGGATACGATAGCTTCATCATAACCTCTTTCAAAACTACTTGCTGTAAGAGCATTTAAAGTAGTTAAATTTTGTTTATAGAACAAAAAAGCGTTCGCTTCATATCTTGTATTGTCTGCGGTTACTCTATTTGCTAAACTAACGTCAGAATAATGATCTAAAGCAGTGTCAAATGTAAAGTTTGTATCATAATTTTCAATATCTGTTACAGCGGTTATATTAAGAGGCACTTTAGAGTTTGCATTTAAATTAGTCTCTCCAAACATAAGAAGACCTGCAGGGTGTAAAGTTTCTTTTATTTTATCACGCCAGATATTAACCGACAAATTACTTTGAATAATATAAGTGTAAGCAGAATACAAGTAATTGTCTTGTACAACACCTCCTGAAGAAGAGTTTAAAAAACCATCTTCGTTTATAAAAGTTCTGGTAGAAGAACCAAAAGAACTTAAAACAGGTGTAAAGGAAGCTCTGTTATAATTTGTAAGAATATTAGCTAAAATTTCTCTTTCTCTTATAACAGGAGAATCAGTTGCTGGGTTAAAAGCTACTATTCTAATTATTCTATTCTTTACTTTATCAAAATTTTGTAAATCACTATCTGATGGAAAAGGTCTATTAGAAACAGATGATATTGATAAAGTTCTTTTATTAGAATTTATTCTGCTTACTATACCAAAATAACCAGTATTTTTCCATTCTGCTACTTCACTATCTACACCAAGTTTCGCATCACTAAAATCATTTCTCCAACTAAAAATATAATCTGAATCGTTAAATGTATAGTTGTTTAACTGATTAAAGTGATATGAATCTAAACCGTTAAGAAACTTATTACTTAACCTAGCTTTAAAACCTAAATCACTATCATCTATTACTTCTATATTAAGATGCCTTCCAGATAAAGTTTTCCATTTAGTGGTAGCTAAGGATAAACCGTGATCAGAATCGATCATAAAATCTGAATCAGTCCATTGAAATAACTCGCTGTCAAAATCAAAAGGTAGCTTAATTGATTTAACATTATATTTTGAGTTACCATCTACAGTTTTGTTAACTTTAATACTAATATCTAATCTATCAGAGTCATTAAAAAACGATTGATTTTTTTGATCAATATATTGAAATGAAACCAGCTGCCCTTTTACAAATCTTGTATACCCTTCAATGGTGACATTCATAGGCGCTTCAACTACAATGTCATTTGTATCTGCAAAATAACCTCTGTCATTAATATTTAAATTTGCAATAGTCCCTATTTCAGTTGATATAGGAGAGAATTGCGGACCTTGACCAGAAGTATTGGATCTAGCATAAGGTAAAGCTTGCATTACTGTAGTACCGTTGTTTATTGTTGCATCAGGTAGTTTATTGTAACTACCACCGTTAATAATAGGTACAGTAACATTTTCAAAATCATCTGCTAAGAAACCGTTATTATTTACACCTGTTCTTAAAGCATAACCATCCACTGAAAGAATTCTACCATTATTATCAACTTCTGTAACAACAGCCGAACCCCCAGAACCGTCAGCAGGAGAAGAAGGTGTTAATATAAAACTATCACCAACGTTAAAAAACTCACCTCTATCTCTAAAATGTAAACCAGTGACTGGGCCATTATTAACACTATCTACAATAACATTAAAGCTTTTATTTAAAGATTTTGATCTTACTTTAATAACATCACCTTCACTATAACCCGGCGCGTTATTTTTTGCAACTAAATCAACTAAGGATAAAAACGGAACAACTTCTAAAAATATTGTATTATCATCCGGATCTGTAATTCTATAAACAGCGTCACTGTCAGGTTCAAATGCAAAATTAAGCTGTAAACTAATAACAAAAGCTTTATCACTATCTGCAGTTTTACCTAGAATTTGTCCGCTTAGACATGTCGCAACTTCTGAATCAGTAACAAAATTATCATCTGAATGTGTAAGTGAAGCAAGAGTAAAGTTAATATTGCTGAGCTTTTCAGAAAATTGAGTAACTTTAAAAGTAACTAAGGGAAAAGCTAAAAATTTACCTTCTGAAGCTTCTAAGATATTATCTCTTGTTTCGATAATATCTATTTCTTGATCATATAACATTCTAAATAAAAGCTCAAATGATTTTGGCGAGCCTTTAGCTAAATAAACATCTCTAATTTTTTTAATAAGAAATCTGTCGGTTACTGAATTAGTTTTTACCGCGATAGGTAAAACTTCTCTTTTAAAGTAATCAAGAAAATTCTCTAAAGTACTGTCTACATCTTTGTAATCGGTACTATTGTTAACAACCGCTGCAGGGTTATCGATAGCTTTAAACATTTCTTTAACAGAAAGAGCTTCAGAATCATTTCTTTTTTCTAAATACTCGTAGTAAGCTTCGATAAAAAGTTTAAATGTAGGGTTATCTGAGGAAATAAACTCAGGTAAATTTTGACTTACAAATGGTTGTACAACATTGCTCATTAGATGCTTCGCGATAAGTTAAGATTTTTAATAACTGAAGTTTCGTTCTTCTCTATTACATCAATACTTGAATCTTCTGCAGAAGTTTGAAGTATTGTATTTTCTGTAGCTAATACATCTACTGAATCTGGTATAGCTGTAAAGTTAATTACACCATCAGCAGGATCAAAATCTTGTAACAATACAGTGCCTGTTTCATAATCAATACTACCTGAATTTGGTTCTACCGTGATCTTTTCATCGTCAACAAAATCAAATAATCTAACATTACCGAAACCATCATCATCAAATCCAGATTGATATTCTCTGCCTTCTCTAAAAAATAAGTTGGATGTGAGAACACCACCGTTAACAGCATTAAAACCATCATTAGGGTGATATAGTTTATTGTTAAACTTTAATTCATAATTATCAAGAACACCATTAACCGCGTTAGTTTTAATTTTAATCGACACTCTAGTATTTGAGCTTAGAATAGAATTATCTAAGTCAGAAATTTGTTTTGAAAAACTTGATTCGTTAAAATTAGATAAAAAGTCACCTATATATGCATTGTTTAGATTTTCTATTAAACTTTGTACTTTAGTTTTTATTACACTTCTATTAGTACTTAATAAACTCTCATCATAAACTACTACAGTTTTTAATACCAAATTTAAAATAGAAGGGTCTACAAATTCAGGTCTAATAGTAACTACGCTTGATTTGTTTAAAAGCCCAGAGAGTAAAGTGTCTTTTGTTGAATTGGTAAGTTTATCTCCCGATTTGGGTTTGATAGCAATAAAAACTTTACCCGGCTCGTTTACTTTCTCACCACCGTAAACATTAATTGATTGTATGTCAGCAAATTTGTTAATTAAGAAAGCTTTGTAATCATTTTCTGTAACAGCTCTAAATTGAGATTGAAACCAATGTGGCGCAGTGTCTTTAATAGACTGAATACTCTCAGGAGATTGTCCTCCTTGTGATGCGTTAGGTGTACCGTTAATAGTAATATCTGTTCTGCCTGGTATATTAACACTAAACAATTTAGCACCGTTAGATATTTCACTTGAAGATTTAATAAATGTTACTAGTATAACACTTCCTATATCTGGCTTTTTTCCTATAACATTATTACCTAGAATAATTTTATGAGATCCATCCATAGTCTCTTCTACGAAATAAACTTTTGAATTTTTATCTGTATTAACACTTCCTTCTGTTTCTGGTGTTATTTGTGTGTATCTTATTCCATCAACGTTTACAGATAAAGTAGTTGTATCAATATTAGGTATTTGTAAATCAAAAGATGGAAACTCTTCTAAAGAATTATTATATACAAATCTTTGAGTAAATATTTTACCTTCAAAAACTTTTAAATCAATAGTGTTAGTAATCTGATTACTATTAAAAGAGACAGTATTATCTTCTATTGTATAAAAATTAAATTTTGTGCTTCCAGAAGAAGCTGTAAAATAAGAACCAGCTGGAATAACAAAGAAACCTTCATTACTAACTTTAGGAACATTAACAGTGATTGTGGTTGTAGAACATCTAGCTGATCTAGGTATGTAGTTAAGAGACTTAGCTAGGGAAACTACATTGCCTCTAATTAACGAAGTATCTAAAAATGATTCATTTAATTGAAAGTTAGCAGTTAATGCATTGTAATGTGTATTGTAAGCTAAAATATCCATTAATAAGTTTAAACTAGAACCTGAAAATTCATAGTCTGCAAACTCTGGTCTTTCTTTAAAGTATTCAATCATATCTTCTTTAATAGAAGAAAAATCAAGATCACTTACTACCGGTCTTTGATCCATTACCTAAGCCTTTTTAAAATAGTTTCAAATTGATTTACAGTATTAGAAGAAAGAATGTTGTAGACAATTCTAACATTATAAGCGTTTTGATCAGATAAATCATCTAATCTTAATTCTATAATAGAAACTCTTGGTTCGTAATTACTTATAGTTTCATTTATAGCAGTTTTAAGATCTGACATAGTAATCGGATCAGCCAATTCAAATAATAAACCTCTAATATTACACCCTAAAAACGGTTGAAAAGGTCTTTCGTAGAAGTTTGTATTAACCAAATTTTTTAAACTTTGGTTAATAGCATTAACATCAGTTTTAGTACCTATATCACCCGTGATAGGGTTTAAGTTAAAAGAAATATCAAAATCTTTATAGATATTCTTTCTTTCATATGTTTGTTGTAGTGCCATGTTTTATTTATTTTAGATAAATAGAAATATATAGATAACTTGTAGGTAAACATGGCCGGAAGAAAAAATCACGGAAATAACTCAAAAAGATTTGATGTTAACTCATTTTATTCGTTTCTAAACAAAGCTCACGTACGTGAACTATTAGACAAGGATGGTAATACTCCTTACGATTCGGATTCTATAGACAATAGCGTTTGGGAGTATGCTGCATATCTTCACAAAGATATTCAAGATCACGGCGGTCGTTTATCTTATTTTGATTCAGATAATTTTAGAGCAGATTCAGATGGTTCCGGTTCTAACAATTGGACCACAATTGCAAGAACTGTAACAGTAAAAGACGTGTATAAGCCTCTCAAAATGTGGTTATATTCTTTAGATTCAGATAATGGTATTAACAATTCAATGGATACTATTACTGGTAATTTTCATAGAAAATATTACTCATTACCTTTGTCTGATTCTGAGGGTACGCTAAGACATGTAAACGTATATACGTTTTTGAAGTCACATTTTGATAGATGGTTAAGATTTGATCCTTACGAAAGACGTAAACTAGCATCACGTATTGCTGATAACTTAGATGAAGACTCTGATGTAAGATATAGATATGCTGATAATGTAATTAAAGCATTAGAAGAGGATTCAGATCTTTCTCGTAGACTTGTTGAACAAGTTAGTAATGTACTCCAAACTGATTCAGAAGTTCGTAATGAAATATTACTAACTACTATTACAGCACTACAAAATGATTCTGATAGAGCAAGAGAATTAGTTGAGATTGTAAGTTCTGTATTAGATACAGATTCAGAAGTACGTAATGAGTTTGGTGATCACTTCTTAGTATCTCTTAGAAACGATTCTGATCAACAAGTAGAACTTGGACGTATGTTAGGTGACATTGATCTAACCGAATTAAACGCTGACACAATTTACGCTAGACGTGTTCTACCTATGGATAGCGACGATACTGGTAGAATAGGTGACTCTGAAACAAGATGGGGCTTTGGTAATTTTGCTACAATTAGTGCTGATGCTGTTAAAGTAAGAAATTTAGAAAAAGACGGTGTAGTATTTGTAGGTGATTCAGAAGACGGTGCCGGTAAGCTAGTAACAAGTGATAGATTAAGATTTAATGACAATGATGGTCTAGTTTATGATGGTAAAAATATACTTGCTATTGACTCTGATAAACTATATAGTCTATTAAAAGAAAATGTTGATTCTGAATTTAGTCAGTTTGTAGGTCTAGATTCAGATGCTGTGGAAGCTATTATAGCGAATTCAACTATTCTATCAACTGTAGCTGTACCTCCTGGTGATTTTGGTAACATTTATTATATCGATTCAGATAATAAAAACACCCTAGCAAATGGTCCTATAGTTGATGTATCGTCAGGTACAGATACCGCTGTTAAAGCTGCAATGAAAATAGGTAGAATAAGCCACAACTCTACTAATAAAAAGACTTTCTATTATGATGGTACTACATACCACACAATTGGTACTGGTAGAACATTTGATGATGTTATTGTTTTTGCTCCAATGGCTAGCCCTCCTGATTCTGATGAGTTGGGCTATGAAGGTTTAAGACCAGGAACTATTACTGTCGCAGATGGTGTTAACTGGGATCCAAAAAGTATTGGAGGCTCAACAGCATATCCAGTTTTCTGGGATGGTGGACAGTGGTTAAGATTAGTATTATCATAAGGTAGACCATGTCAGGTAAATTTACATATAGAAACCAACCTAAAAGATTTACACTCTACAGCTTCTACGCAAAGCTGAATAAAACTAAGATTGTAGAGCTTTTAGATAAAGATGGTAATACACCATTTGATTCTGACGCTATGCGTAATAGTGTATGGGAATATGCAGCTAGCTTATATAAAGATATAACTGATATAGGTCAGATGGTAAGTTACCATGATAGTGATTCTATTGGACCTGGTACCATTCCAGTAAAAGATGAAGCTACATTTATAGCATATAAAGGGTTAAATAAATCTTTATACTCATTAGATAATTTTTATAGTATAGATAATACTGAAAATACTATAACATCAGGTTTCGAAAGAAAATATTATACTGTACCAACATCTGATTCTGATGGTACTATTAGACACACAAACATATTATTATTTCTTAAATCCCATTTAGATAGGTGGTTAAGATACGATTCTTTTGAAAGATTTAAAATTACATCTAGAATAATGGACAACTTAGATGTTGATTCTGATTTAAGATCTAGGTATACTGATAACTTCTTAAAGTCAGTTGAAGAAGATTCTGATCTAGCAAGAAGAGTTGTTGAGCTCTATAGCAACGTAATGCAAACAGATTCTGAAGTACGTAATGAAGTTCTGCGTACTGCTATTACTGCCTTATCTGGTCTTACACCTGGTGGGGACTCAGATGCAGCCAGAGCATTAACAGAAGTTATTAGTAGTGTGTACGAAACTGACTCTGAGGTACGTAATGAGTTTGGTGATCATATATTACTTTCATTACAAAACGACTCTGATCAACAGACAGAACTTGGTGATATTTTAAGTAGTACTGAGATACCATTAATCCAAGCTATTGATTTAATTACAAGAAACTTATTACCAATGGATGGTGATGGTAGTGGTACAATTGGTGATTCTGATCAGAGATGGGCAAGAGCTAATTTAACAAAAATTAAAGTAGATAATCTTAAACCTAACAACATTCAATCAAGTCAGGTTGTAACAATAACAAGTGACTCTGAAAGTAGATTAATAGGTAGTGATAATCTAAAGTTTTTAGCAAACGATTCTGATAACCCTCTATTGTATAATGGTCTTAGACATATAGCTATTGACTCAGATACATTCTATAGATTGCTCATAGATAATCAAAGCGCGTATACATTAGACTCAGATAGCGTCGCTGGAGTCATTAGTGAGACTCCAGTTAAGTCAGAGATTGGTTGGCCTATAGGTCAAGTAGGTGATGTATATGTTATTGACAGAAAAATACCTGATTCAGAAATAGTAGTAGTATATGATTCTGATAATGTATCTAATTTAGGTTTTGCACCTTCTCATGGTACTCTACTCAATTGGACTACTAATGGTACATATGGTCCTACAATTACAATGTGGTCTAACCCAGGATCAAATGATTTTAGAGAAGCTAATACTACTAAACCTGGTGGTTTTGTTGGTCATTGGGAAATAGAATTTGCTATTGGAGGTTATGGTTGGCATGGCTTTTCTATGTTCCCAACAAGTGCTGCAGCAGAAGCAAGTAACGAATGGTTGTATACACAACCTGGTGGAACATATAGCCATATACAAAACATAAACATACCTGATTATGTAATGTTTACTACATATTTTGCTAACGGTCATCAAGCAACATCTGGTCTAGCTAATGTAGCTGCTAGCGTCTCTGGGTCTTCAGGTGCAGTTGCTAACCCTCAAGTCAACGGAACAAACCCAACAGCTCGATGGTATGGTACATCTTATCCTTTGTATTATAGAATCGGAAGAGATCGGGAAGACAGAGTTTACGTTCGTATCAGAGGTCAAGGTATAGCAGGTACTGAAAATGATTTAAGCCCTAAATATTATGTTGATGCTACAACTAAAGCATTATCTACAAGTACATATAATGCTGTAACTATTAGTGGTGGTATTCAATTTGGCTGGGGTAACTATGATATGGGCGCTCCAGAGGTTATAGCAAATATATCTCTTACTAATACTACTTACAGTTCTAATTATGTTAATTCTATTGAAACTAAAAAATTAATGTTCACTAGTGA
>UEXM01001168.1_pt1 | contig 23540 bp, 19 predicted proteins | sample 1796661 | NCBI WGS metagenome assembly UEXM01 (sample SAMEA4772469, study PRJEB27181) | metagenome | reverse complement strand
GCCTGCGCCTGATCCTGGCTGACGGCGAAGCCCTGAACCTGACCCGGGACGACGGCGACGCCTTTCTGGCCGCCTGCTGCAGCGTCGGCGCCCTGGGCGTAGTCAGCGAGGTCGGTTTTCGCCACGAGCCCGCCTACCGGCTCAAGGAACGCACCTGGACCCTGCCCCTACAAGAGGCCATGGACTTCGTGGAGCGGGAAAAAAACAACTTCCGCCACATCGAGTTCTTTGCCTTCCCGCTAGGCGAGCAAGCCATCGTCAAGACCATGGAAATCACTGACGACCCCAACGACAGCAGCGCACGGGAAGACAGTAACGACCTGCTGGAGCTGGTCTGCAAACTGGCCATGCGTGCCGGCTGGATGACACCCAGCCTGCAGAAGCTGGTCACCCTGTTCGTGGAAGACAGCACCTACATCGGCCCTGCCCACAAGGTATTCGCCAACCGCCGCGCGGTGCGATTCAACGAAATGGAATACACGGTGCCGGCGGAAGACGGTATTGCCTGCCTGCAGGAAGTCTGCGAGACCATCCGCAAGCAGGACATCAATGTGTTCTTCCCCATCGAATTCCGTTACGTGGCCGCCGACGACAGCCTGCTGTCCATGTACCACCAGCGCGACGGCGCCAGCCTGTCCATCCATCAGTACTTCGCACAGGACTATCAGCCACTGTTTACGGCGGTAGAACCGATCCTGCGCCGCTACGCCGGTCGCCCACACTGGGGCAAGCTGCATACCCTGGGCCAGCAGCAACTGCGCGAGATATATCCCGCCTTTGATCGCTTTCAGACCGTGCGCCGGGAACTGGACCCACACGGAAGGATGCTGAACCAACATCTGAAAACCCTGTTTGGAGAAACCGGATGAAACGCCGAGGATTTCTGATCGGGTTGGGAGCGGTGGCGGCCGGGGGCTGGCTGCTACGGCCGGGCAATCAGGGGGCACCGCATACACCCTACTTCCAGTCCATCAATGACCACCTGCGTAACGCCAGCCCCGGCCGGCCGCTGATGCTGGTGGATCAGCAGCGCCTGGTGCGCAACTGCCACACCCTTAAAGCCATGCTGCCGTCCCGCTGCGCGCTGCGCATCGTGGCCAAGTCCCTGCCCAGTGTGCCGATGATTCAAACGGTGATGCGCGAGACTGGCAGCGACCGGGTGATGGTATTCCACCAGCCTTTCATGAATGCGCTGGCCGACGCAGAGCCCGGCGTGGACATGCTGCTGGGCAAACCCATGCCGGTACAGGCCGCCCGACAGTTCTACAACGAACTGAGCGGTGACTTCGATGCGGACCCGCAACTGCAGTGGCTGATCGACTCCCGTCCGCGGCTGGACCAGTACCTGCAACTGGCAATCGATCTGGACCGACGCCTGAACATCAACCTCGAAATCGACGTGGGTCTGCACCGGGGCGGCCTCACCGACCCAAGCCAACTCGATGAGATAATTTCCCTGATTCAGGCCCACCCGGCGCATCTGCGTTTCAGCGGTTTCATGGGCTATGACGCCCACGTGGGCAAACTACCTGGGTTTATTCAAAGTGCCGAGGACGGTCACCGGGAAACCGAAGCCATCTATCTGCACTATATCGAGCGCCTCTACCAGCTGGCGCCGGCTTACCGGAATGAAACTCTGTGCTTCAACGGCGGCGGCAGCCCGACCATCGGGCTCTATGATGACAGCACCACGGTCAACGAACTGGCCGCCGGCTCCTGCCTGGTGAAAGCCAGTGACTTCGATCTGCCCCTGCTGGCGAATTTCGAACCGGCGGTGTTTATCGCCGCGCCGGTACTCAAGCAATGGGACGGCCTGAACCTGCCCGGGCCGATACCCCTGGGGGAGCTGTGGCAACGCTGGGACCCGAATCGTCGCCAGACCTATTTCATTTATGGCGGTTACTGGAAAGCCACTCCGGTATCCCCGGCGGGCATCCGCGAGAACAGCGTCTATGGTCACAGCACCAACCAGATGATGTTCAACGGCAGCCCGGACACGGCGCTGCAGGTGGATGACCAACTGTTTCTGCGCCCCACGCAAAGCGAATTCGTGTTGCTGCAATTCGGCGACCTGGCAGTGTGGCAAGACGGCGCCATCCAGGACTGGTGGCCGCCACTGACACAGGGCGACGGCGCCTGACAACACCTCCGCAAACCGCTCGAAAACTCAAAGGCCGCACCGGTTTTCCGGTGCGGCCTTTCAATGAGCTCCGTAGGGTGCACTGAGCCTAAGGCGAACTGCACCGATCCGGCGTTTGATGGTGCAGTTCGCCTTAGGCTCAGTGCACCCTACGGGAGTTCTTCTAAACGCAAGAGCCCGCGCTCAACAGTTGGACGCGGCCTCTTTGCCTTCCTTTTGCTAGGCGTCAATCCGCGACGCCGTCAACTTTCAACTGTTCACTGTCAACTGAACTAGAACCGCGCCTGCATGCTCAGCCAGTAGCTGCGGCGGGCATCCTTGTTGTTGTAGTCGTCAAAGTAAACCGGCTCGAAGCCACCCATGCCATCATCTTCAAATGCGGTGTCATAGGTAGTGAAGTCTTCGTCCAGCAGGTTGTTGACCCGGGCGGTAAAGGTGAGCGTGTCATTCATGGCCCAGCGTGCACCCAGGTGGAAGATTTCATAATCTTTCCAGTACTCGCCGCCGCTGGAATCGGTGTTGAGACCGCTGCGACCAAAGCCGCGGAAACGGTCGTGCCGTCCTTCCATGGTCAGGTACATGCCGAAAGTCTGAGTGGTCTGCCAGTCCAGGGTGGCATTGACCATGTGCTTGGCAGTGCCAGTCAGCGGGTAACCTTTCTGGTCTCCACTCTTCTGTTCGCTATCGATATAGGTGTAGTTCATCTTTAGCGCCCAGCGCGGCAGGAACTGGTAACGACCGGCCACTTCCACACCCTTGATTTCCGCCTTGTCCACATTCACCGGCTGGGTAACGATGCCGCCCAGGGAATCGTAGGCGCCCAGATCCACGCAGGGTTTCTGCCCACCGTTGGCAGAGCACAGCGCGCTGTCCTGGCGCACAATCTTGTCTTTGAAATCGTTCTGGAAATAGGTCACGTTGAAGTTATGACGATTGACGCTCTCCCAGTACAGGGCGATTTCGGAGTTAACGCTGGTTTCCGGTTCCAGGTCCGGGTTGCCCACCCAGGGCAGCGTGCCCTGACGGCCGAAACCGGTAATCCCTGAATACAGATCCGTGGTCTTGGGCGTCTTGTAGCCGGTACTGACGCCCCCCTTCACGGTCCAGGCGGGCGTCAGTTCATAAACGCCATAAAGGCGTGGGCTGAGTTGATCGCCAAAGGTTTCATGGTTGTCGTAACGGACACCGGCGGTAAGCGTAAAGGGATCCACCGGGGTCCAGTTATCCTCGGCAAACAGGGCCCACATGTTGTGGTCGGAAATCCGGCCGCTACGACCTTCCTCCAGACCGAACACGCCATCTTCCAGTTCGCCACGAATCACCTGGGTACCCAGCACAGCAAAGTGCTGGGCATTCACCGGTAGTTCCAGCTTGCCATCCAGTCGCCACTCCCGGCTTTCCAGGGTGCGCGCCGGGCGCGGCAGAAAAGCCGCTTCCAGTTCCTGATCCGTGGCCCCGTTGGTAACCATCTGATCGTACTGGTCACGCTCCGCCGCCGTCAGCGGCAGGGTGCGGCCCTTGTTGTTGGTCGCCAGGTGCGTCAGGGAAACGGTGCTGTAGCCGATATCCCAGTCCCCTTCATGGGTCAGCGCCACCTGATCACGGGTGAATTCCTGATTCTTGGCATAGCCGGCCATGGGCAGACGGTCCACGCTGTCCTGGGTGCCGACCTGGCTCTTGTCATTGTTGTACACCTGCTCGGACTGGTCGTAATCCAGCGAGATACGCTGATTGTCCACTGGCGTCCAGCGCAGGGTGAAGCCACCGGCAATGTCCTTGTTGCGCACCGTAGCGCCACCACCGCCAAAGCCCAGCTCCCGATCGACAACCGTTCCATCCGGCGCAATGGCGGGATCAAACTGCGGATCGGACGCCTGCTGGTCATAGAGACTGCCGCGCAGGGCCAGACCCAGCTTGCCGGGCACCAACGGGCCGGAAACATACAGGTCGGTAGTCACGTCATTGCCGAACTCGCTCTGTTCCTGAAAGGTGCCACCCACGGTAATGCTGGCCGCCGGCTGGTCGAAGTTCTTCTTGGTAATGATATTGATCACCCCACCCATGGCATCGGCACCATAGAGCGTGGAGGCCGGACCACGGATCACCTCGATGCGCTCAATGGCATCCATGGGCGGAATATGGTTGAACTGGTTGCCACCGAAGTTGTTCGGGTAGATGTCACCATGATTATTCTGGCGACGCCCGTCGATCAGGATCAGGGTGTAATCCGATCCCATACCGCGCATGGAAACAGAGGCCTGGCCGGTCTTGTCACGGGTTTCCCCCACATCCACCCCTTCCAGCTCACGCACCGCATCGACCACCGACGTAAACGGACGGCTGTGCAGCTCCTGTTCACCAATCACGGAAATGCTGGCCGGAGCCTCAGAGATCTTCTGTTCGAAACCGGCAGCGGACACCACATTGATCGCTTTCAGCTCATGGCTCTGCCCGTTTTGTTCGGCCGCCGCCGATGCTGTCGCGACAGCCAGGGCCAAGGTTGCCAGCAAGGTACGCCGTGGTAGTGCTACCCGAGTCGTTGTCATTACATCCCCCGTTCGTTCCGTTAATCGGTATAGAAGCGGCGGCATTCTGCTGTTGTTGAGAATCAATATCAAACAATAACAAATCTCAAAATGGTAAAGATTGTAAGGCCCCAGCATTCACGGGAACTTCCACGACGCCCGGAAGCGCATGATGCCTGCCCTTACTGCTTGGCCGCTGACGCCGGATTCCCGGTCCCAATAGTCACACTCTGCTCGTTGACCGTTACATTGCTCACTGATACATTCAGTTAACTTGACGTCGTCTAGATCTGGCGTCGCCATCTTTCAGGAGAGCCTTATGACAACCACAACCACGGTGACCAGTCAGGGTGTCAATCTGCAGGTCTATACCTTTGGGGACAGCAGCAAGGTGCCGGTGGTACTGGTTCATGGTTACCCTGACAATCACAGTGTCTGGCAACCGGTGGCGGATCGGCTGGCGAAGAAGTACTTCGTGATCAGCTACGACGTACGCGGTACCGGTGCCTCCGACGCGCCCCGTAAGCAGGCGGATTACCGCATGAGCCTGCTGTCTGCGGATCTGGCGGCAGTGGTGGACGCCACTGTCCCCGGGCGGGATTTTCATCTGGTGGGACACGACTGGGGCTCCATCCAGAGCTGGGAATCTGTCACCGCCGAAGGGCCGCTCAAGGCACGCATCAAGTCCTACACCACCATCTCCGGCCCTTGCCTGGATCACATGGGCCACTGGATGCGCCGGCGCACCCTGAACCTGTCTCCTTCCGCCAAGACCAAGGTGTTCAAGCAGGCGCTCAGCTCCTGGTACATCGGTTTCTTTCACTTGCCAGTACTGGCCCCCGGTGCCTGGCAGGGTGGCCTGGACAAGCTCTGGCCCCGCTATCTGAAGCACCGCGAGAATGTGCAGGAGCCGGAAGCGAACCCCACCCAGGGCAAGGACGGCAAGCACGGCGTGCAGCTGTACCGCGCCAACTTTCGCAACAAGCTGATCAACCCGGAAGCCCGCCACGCAGCCTGTCCGGTACAGCTGATCGTGCCCACCCGTGACAACTATGTAGGCGCCCAGCTTTTTGAAGACCTGCACGAGTGGGTGGACGAACTGTACCGCCGCGATATCAATGCCAACCACTGGGTACCGCTGAGTCACCCGGACACCCTGGCTGCCTGGATTGGCGATTTCGTGGCCGGCGTGGAAAACGGCAAGATGCCGGGCGCCCTGCAGCATGCCCGCGTTCGCCCGGAAAGACTGGGCCTGCCACTGTACGGCAAGACCGCCGTCATCACCGGCGCAGGTTCCGGCATTGGCCGAGCCACCGCCCTGCGCTTTGCCGCTGAAGGCGCCGATGTGGTGTGCGTGGATATTGATGAAGAGAGCGCCAAGAGCACCGTCGAACAGGCCCGCGAACTGGGCGCCGCAGCCTGGCCACGCAAGGTGGATGTGGGGTCGGCCCAGGCCATGCAGCGCCTGGCCAGCTGGACGGACAAGGAACTGGGGGGCGCGGATATCGTCATCAATAACGCCGGCATCGGCATGGCCGGTGGCGTACTGGAGACTTCCAACAAAGACTGGGAGCGCCTGCTCAAGGTCAACCTGTGGGGCGTGATCCATGGTTCACGATTGTTTGCCCAGCAGATGATCGACGGCCACCGCAAGGGCCACATCATCAACGTGGCCTCCGCCGCCGCCTTCGCCCCCAACCGCAAACTGGCCGCCTACTCCACCAGCAAGGCCGCGGTGCACATGCTCAGTGAATGCCTGCGCGCGGAGCTGGCCGAGCACCATATCGGCGTCAGCTCCATCTGCCCCGGCTTTGTCGCCACCGGCATTGCCAACAGCACCGTCTACGCCGGCCTCAGTGACGAGCAGCAAGCGGAAAAACGCGCCAAAGCCGATGCCCTGTACAAGCGCCGCAACTTTTCCCCGGACCAGGTGGCCGCCGCCATTTTCGACGCCGTGCAGAATAACCCTGCCCTGTCCCTGGTGGGCGCCGAAGCCTGGACCACCCGACTGCTCAGCCGCTTTGCTCCGGTACTGTCCCGGCAGGTAGCGCGTCTGGACATTACCGCCTGAATTGATGACGTGTTGACCATAACAACGGGAGAACAACAGCCATGAACAGCCCTGTGCGCCATCAACTGAAAGCCCGCCGTGTGCAGTTCGATTTCGACGCGACGCCACTGCACTGGCTCAAGGATGACCCCTTTTCCACCCATATCATCAACGGCATCCATCTGCTGCTGCCTGCCGGAGAACTGTGGTTTTGCCGGGTCTACAACCAGGCATTACCCCTGGTCACCGATGACCAGCTGCGCGCCGACGTGGAAGGCTTTATCCGTCAGGAAGCCGTGCACTCCCGGGCCCACAGCAAGGCCCAGCTTTATCTGGAACGCCATGGGCTGAGTGTGGATGAGTACGTGCAGAGGGTGGAGTGGCTGTTCGGCACCTTCCTCGGCGAGGCTCCCTTCGGGATGAAATTCCTGCAGCGCAAGGCGATTCAGAAACAGTGGCTGGTATTGCGGGTGGGGCTGATCGCCGCCATCGAGCACTTCACCGGTGTACTCGGCCAGTGGGCCATGGACAACGACACCTGGGAAGAAAACGGCGACCCAGCCATGGTGGATCTGTTCAAGTGGCACCTGGCGGAAGAGGTGGAGCATCGTACGGTAGCCTTCGACCTGTTCGAACACCTGTGCAAGACACAGCTCGGCTTCTACGTGAGCCGACAGGCATTGATGGCCATCGTGTTTCCGTTGTTCATCTACTTCATTTCCGAAGGCGGTCGCAGCCTGGCCCGTCAGGACCCGGACCCAAGCGTGCGCAAAATGGGCCGCACCCTGATACCGCAATTGCTGATGCAACTGGAGCAGACCGGCAAGCGCACCGAGAACGTGCCCACCTTCACCTTCCTGGTCAACGCCACCCTGCGCTGGCTGTCACCCCGCTTCCACCCGATCCACGAAGGCGACACGGAACAGGCGCTGGCCTACCTGGCCCGCTCGCCGGCGGCAAAAGCGGCGGCGGTGCACTGAAACGTCACCCCACAAAGCGCCTGCCTGGGCTTGATCCGGGCAGGCTCGAAGCGATGACAAGCATCAGAAAGGAGTGACGAGGTTCGAGTAACGAAAAACCTTTAGCTCTTCGCAACTCGTAACTCGTAACTCGTAACTCGCCGTTTAGCCTCTACATCGGCACCTTGTCGAACCAGGGTGCCGCCTCTTCCAGTTGCGCCGCCAGCGCCAGCAGCTTGCCTTCATCGCCATGGCCACCGACAAACTGGGCCCCCAGCGGTAGGCCCGGTTTTCCTGAAACAGAGTCGCACCAATGCAACGGCACCGACATGGCCGGCACCCCGGTGACATTGGCGAACTGGGTGAAGGGCATGTACTTGAAGTTCTCCATGGCCATCTGCTCGATCATGCCGGTCTTCATCAACAGTTTTTCGCCGCCCACCTTGAGCAGCATTTTCAAGGCGCTCTGCTGCCAGCCCGGGGTGGCCATTTCCCCGATTCGTGCGGGGGGCATGGCCAGCGTCGGCGTCAGCCAGAAATCATACTGCTCCAGAAAGGTATCCAGGGCGATCATGTACTGCTGCCAGCGGGTCTGACATTTCACGTATTCATGGGCAGGCGTCGCGCGGCCAAAGGCGGCAATGGCCAGGGTATCCAGCTCGAACCCTTCGTCACCACAGCCGGTCAACGCCTTCACTTCATCAACCTCGGCGGCACATTGACCAAACCAGACGGAGAGCCAGTCCATGCACATCTGTTTGGCATCCATTTGCGGCTCGGCCTCGACCACCTCGTGGCCCAGGTCCCGTAGCAGGGCCACGGTTTTCTCCACCGCTTTGACGGCTTCCGGATCCACCGGTGTGCCCAGCGGCGACGCCGTGGAAAAACCGATTCGCAGGGTCCCGGGACGGGATGCCGCAGCCACTTGATAGGGCTGCGCCGGCGGCGCGATCTGGAACAGGCTGCCGCGCTCATCCCCGTGAGTGAGGTCCAGCAGGAGCGCACTGTCACGCACCGAGCGGGTCAGCACATGGTTCACCGCAATGCCGTGCATGGCTTCGGTAAAGGTGGGTCCCCAGGGAGTGCGCCCGCGACCGGGCTTGAGTCCGAACAGGCCGCAGCAGGCTGCCGGGATGCGGATACTGCCACCACCGTCATTGGCGCCGGCTACAGGCACCACCCCGGCCGCCACCATGGCGGCAGAGCCACCTGACGAACCACCGGGGGTATGATCCGGGTTCCAGGGGTTGCGGGCCGGGCCATAGGAATCCGGCTCGGTGATCCCCTTGGCGCCGAACTCCGGGGTATTGGTGCGACCGAAGGGCACCAGACCAGCGGCCTTCCAGCGGGCCACCAGGGTGGAATCCTGATCCGCGCGGATATCGTTTTTCTTGCGCGCCTTGTTACCCTGATAGCTGGGCGCACCACCCATTTCCTGAAACAGGTCCTTCACCAGCATGGGCACCCCGGCCAGGGGGCCTTCCAGCGGTGCGGCGGCGCGCTCCCGGGCCTGCTCGTAAAGGGGAATAATCAGACCATTCAGGGAGGGATTCACCTGCTCCGCCCTGGCGATGGCAGTCTCCAGCAACTCGCTGGCAGCGACCTCGCCCTTACCCACCAGCTCCGCCAGCCCCATGGCATCAAATTGGCGATATTCCTCGAACTTCATGCGTGTGCTCTCCCGAAAACGTTATCGTTTTTTGCGACGGTCGCAAGGCGACAATCCGGTTACTGTGGCATAGTCTGCCCTGCCAAGTGGGCCAAAGCTTGTGTGTTTACGTTGTAGGGGCAAAGCATGAAAGCGATCGGTTTCAACCAACCCAGAACCATTGATGATGTACACGCGCTGGAAGATATCCAGCTGGACCTGCCGTCTCCCGGTCCCCGGGATCTGCTGGTGTCTGTACAGGCGGTATCCGTGAACCCCATCGACACCAAACTGCGCCAGCGTCCGGTGGACCAGGGCGGCTATCGGGTACTGGGATTTGATGCCGCCGGGGTGGTTGAGGCAGTGGGCGCCGAGGTGAAGAATTTTCAGGCAGGCGACCGGGTCTGGTATGCCGGCGCCCTGCAGCGTCAGGGCAGCAATGCCCAATACCAGTGTGTGGACGAGCGCCTGGTGGCAAAAAAACCGGACAGCCTGGGCATGCAGGAAGCTGCCGCCCTGCCCCTGACCGCCATCACCGCCTGGGAAGCCCTGGAAGACCAGCTCGGTTTCCGGCCCGGCGAATGCGAAGGAAAAAGTCTGCTGGTAATCGGCGGCGCCGGTGGCGTGGGCTCCATCGCCATCCAGCTGGCCGCCCACCATTTTGGGCTGACCGTGATTGCCACCGCCGGGCGCGAGACCTCCGCCAACTGGTGCCAGGCCATGGGCGCCCATCAGGTGGTGGATTACCGCAAGGAACTGCTGCCGCAACTGGAGTTGCTCGGTCACCCCCAGGTGGACGGCATCCTGGTCACCCAGAGCCTGGACGAATACTGGCACAGCGCCTGCCAGGCGGTGGCCCCGTTCGGTGGCATCTGCGCCATCGTCGATGCCCGTGCCCCCCTGGACCTGAACCCCCTGAAACCGAAAAGCGCCCGCTTCTGCTGGGAGTTCATGTTCACCCGCGCCATGTTCGCCGCAACCATGCAGCGCCAGGGCGACATCCTCGACCAGCTCCGCACCCTGGTAGACGCCGGCACCATCCAGACCACCCTCAGCGAAGGCCTGGGCCCGATCAACGCCAACAACCTGAAAGCCGCCCACCGAAAGCTGGAAAGCGGGCAGACGATTGGCAAGTTGGTGTTGGCGGGGTGGGAAAGTAGTTAACAGTTAACAGTGAATAGTTAACAGCGACGCGATTTGTTTGTGCTGTTTTTTTCAACGCAAGAGGCCGCGCTCAAACCATGGGCGCGGCCTCTTGCGTTACAGATCAAACCTCTCTTTTCACGCGCAACAGTTAACTCCCCACCACTCCCCCATCATCCCGGGTAATCACCACTGTTGCCGAGCGGGGTCGGGCGTCAGGGCATCACCGATGGACAGGCGCTGCCGGCCGGCAAGGCTTCCAGGGTGGTCAGGCAAAGAATCGGTTGGCGGGCCAGGGTCCGGTCCAGCAGCGCCGGCCAGGCCTGCGGGTTGGCCATTGGCCGCGGCAGCTTATAGCTGGGCAAAGCCTTCCAGCCACCGTCTTTATGCTCGGCCAGCACAAACTGAAAGGGGTGCAAACCCGGTACCCCCAGGCGAATATCCGTGACCAGTAACTGGTCTGGCCCGGCTTCCACATCGATGAACCCCCTGGTAAACCAGGTCAGCTTGCGCCCCGCCGGCACCTGCATGGCCTCGGCATAGTCCTGCGGCGAGCGGGGGAAGGTTTCCACCGTCAGGGCATCGCCGCTATCCAGCACCCCGGTGACAATCTCCAGTCGCTGCTGCTCACCCAGCACCGTTACCCGCCACAGCAGGGTCGAAAACGGCATGGGCTGCACCAGGCGCGGCGCCTGATCCAGCCCCCGCTCCGCCAGCACTGGCATGACCCGCTGTGTCATCCATTGCTGGGCCATCAGACTCCAGCAAAGATACAGGGAAGACAGCGTCAGCCCGGTGGCCAGCGCCGTCCTGGCCGGCGGCCGCCACAGGGCCCACAACACAGCAAACAGCAACGGCAGGGTATAAAGCGGATCAATGATGAAGATGCTGCTGATTGCCACCGGATCACCCAGCGGCCAGAACAGGCGGGTGCCATAGGTGGTAAAGGAATCCAGTAACGGGTGGGTCAGCAGACACAGACCGGTGAAGGCCCACCAGCGCCACAGGCTGATGGCCGGACGCCAGCGCTGCAGCACCCAGGCCAGTAACAGGGACGCGGGCAGCAATACCAGCAGGGAATGGCTGAAACCACGATGCTCGGTGAAGTTGGCCACCGCATCGCCGTAATCGATCAGTACATCCAGGTCGGGCAAGGTCCCCAACAAGGCACCACCCAGTAACGCCGAACGCCCCAGCGTGCGGCCCATGACCGCACCGCCCACCGAGGCACCCAGAACAACCTGCGACAAGGAATCCATCAAAACGCCCCTGGCAAAATCATCATCCTAGCTGTGACATCGCCAGCAGACCGTCAAGATGGATGCGACAATCAGACGCCCCACAAGCCCTTGAGGCTATTCAGCACCTGACCGGTGACGCCTTTGTCACCGAGAAAACCGAGAATTTTCGGCGCGAATTGGCTGACCATCTCCGGGCTCATACCCAGCGCACCGAATGCCTTGGTGACACCCTGCATGCTGGAAATATTGCCCAGCATGGACGACGCCACACCACCGCCTTCTCCGCCGCCAAGCAGGGATTCCAGCCCCGGCACCTTGTTGAGGACACCGCTGAACTGGTCACCGGACAGGTTGCTTTGTGCCATGGCCAGCAAGGCACCGGCACCGCCTGCGGCCTGCTGACCGGACACGTCCAGATCCGTGGACAGGGAATCGACCAGTGCCTTGGCTTCACCGGAAACGGCCATGCCGCCATTGACGCTATCCAGCGTGCTGTTGGCAGAGTCACCCGCCTTGTTGATGCCATCGTTGGCTGTCTCGGACGCCTTGTTGATGCCCGCATCGGCGCTCTCGGAAGCCTTGTCCACCGCCGCATTGGCGGAGTCCGTCATCTTCTTCAGATCGAAAGCCTGCGCCGGAGACGCCAGCACCAGACAGAAGGACACACCCAAAACCCCGATTCGAAACGTATTCATACCTGCTCCTTGATGATTGATTGCACTTCCTTGCTCCTGTAGCAGCGACAAACCTTACCGGCTCCGGGACATCAGGACCAACAGTTTATGGCAAGCCTATGACCCGTCCGGCAAACATTTTTCCAGTAGCTGCAGCAGCTGTTTACGCTCCACCCCATCCAGGTTCTGCAGCAGCGAGGCAAACGCCTGCTCGCGGATTCGCTGCCCGTCGCTGGCCAGCTTGGCGCCCTGCTCGGTGAGGAACAAGCGCACCCGACGACCGTCTTCCGGATCCGGCTCGCGGCGCAGCAGGCCCTGTGCTTCCAGCACCTTGATCTTGCGGGTGAGCTGGGCCTTGTCGCGGCCCTGATGACGCGCCAGGCACTGGGGGCTACTGCCCGGCTGAGCGGACAGCAGCAGCAGCAACGACACATCCGGCGGCCCCAGTGGCACTGGCAACGCGGCCAGCGGTTCGCGCAGCAACTGGCGCAACCGGTTCAGCGTGGCACTGAAGGCTTCACTGAGCGGGTCGGAAATATTTCCGGGCATGGCCACTCCATATGGTTGACTTTATCAACGTTTAATCTCAATATAATTGATATTATCAACTATATGTCCGGAGATTCCCACCTTGGATCATCACTACGGTACCGCCAACACCGAGCACGCCAGTCTCTATCTGAAAAAACTCTGCCGCCATTTCAGTCACAAGGTGGAGACCGAGTTCGACGACCACCAGGGCAGGATCCGCTTTCCCTTCGGTACCTGCGAGCTGACCGCAGACGGCACTACCCTGCAACTGCATTGCCAGGCAGACATCGATCAGATCGCCACCCTGCGCGATGTGATTGAGCGCCACCTGGTGCGGTTTGCCACCCGCGACACCCTGACGGTGAACTGGCAGTAACGCTCTCAGTCTTCCGGCACGTTGTAGTGAAAACGTGGCAGATGCCACTGATAACGAATCGCCAGCAGGCGCACCATAAAGCCTGCCGCCAAAGTCACCGCCGTGGCCAACCAGACCGGCGACTGCCAGTGCAATAACAGCAGATACACGCAGGCTGCCCCCAGCGAAACCACCGCATACAGTTCTTTCTGGAACACCAGCGGCACCCGATTACAAAGCAGATCGCGAATCACCCCGCCAAAGATGCCGGTAATCAGCCCGGACAAAATCGCCACCGGCGCTGCCAACCCCATATCCAGCGCCACCTTCACGCCGATTACCGTGAACACCATCAAACCCATGGCATCCAGGATCAGAAACAGCATCCGCAAGCGGCTCATCAACGGCGCCACCCAGGTGGTGACCAGGGCCGCCATGGCAGTCAGTGCCAGATACTCCGGATGGGCCACCCAGACCAGGGGATAATGCCCCAGCAGCACATCACGAATCGAACCACCGCCCATGGCGGTGACGCAGGCCACCATCACTACACCGAACAGATCCATGCGCAGTCGCCCTGCGGCCAGGGCTCCGGTCATGGCTTCGGCGGTGATGCCGATCAGATAGAGGGTTAACAACATGCGCAGAGACTCCGGCTATTCAGGCCATGATGCCTGAATCCTGGCCGCGATGAATTCGACCTTGGTGACTGGCGCCACCCTACAGAGTCCCTGAATACCGGGTAGCCGCCGGCTCAGTCCTGCGGCGTCAGGCGGATGGATTGCTTGTCGATGACGATGCGGCGTTCTTTATAAAGCCCACCGATGGCCTGCTTGAAGGCGTTCTTGCTGCAACGGAAAGTGGCAAAGATAGCTTCCGGGCTGCTCTTGTCACCCAGCGGCAGTTCGCCACCGGCGGCTTCCAGGGCAGCCACAATCTGCTCGCTCAAGCCTTCGCTCTTCAGCGCCCCGGGGGGGTTCAGTGACAGGCTGATCTTGCCGTCCTCACGCAGACGCTGGACATAGCCGGTAACCCGCTGGCCCGGGCGCAGCGGCGCGCGCAACTCCTGCTTGGCAATCATGCCCCAGCAGCGGTTATCCACCACCATCTTGTAGCCCAGATCAGTGGCATGGGCCGCCACCAGAGACACCTCGTCACCTTGCTGGTAATCGTCGCTGGTATCGTCCAGAAAGCGGTCCAGCTGGGCACTGACCAGCAGCCGCCCTTCCCGGTCGGTGGTGATCATCACCAGTACCCAGTCTCCCTCGCGCACCGGCCCCTTCTGCTCGGCGAAGGGCAGCAGCAGGTCCTTGGGCATGCCCCAGTCCACAAAGGCCCCCACCTTGCTGGTGGAGACCACTTTCAGGGACGCCACCTGACCATGCTGAGCTCGAGGAGCACGCAGGCTGGCCATGGGCCGACCCTGACCATCGCTGTATAGAGTGACCAGCACACTATCGCCGGGGCCCAGATTCTGGTCTTCCACTTCCCGGGACGGCAACAACACCTCGCCTAACGAACCGCCATCCAGCAGCAACCCGTTATGGATCGGCTTGAGAATTTCCAGGGAGTGGCGAGCGCCAAGTGTGGGAGATGCGGTCATGGTTCGGGCCTGGTTGTTGTAAGGGTGCGGGTCGCTGTGGGTGTGCGCTCATGTTTCAGGTTCGATTTTGTGAAACCTGTCGAGTTCTGGAATTCCTGATCGCCCTGCGGGCGATTTCCTTGCTACGCAAGGTTCGCGGCTCAAGAGGTATATTCGCTACGCTCACCCTTCGGGCCGCACTGTACTGCATGCGTTACTTCGCTGCGCTCTGTTCCTACAGCAGCTTCGTAGCTCGTCGCGGATGCTGCACGCTACCACATGAGGTCATCGGGGATCGGGAAGTCCTTGTAAGGGTCATCCTCGTCCACCGCGTTGTTGCCGCGCTCGTTGAGCAGCAGCACCGCAGACTCCTCACGCTGGCGAATCTTTTCTGCCACTACCGTGGGCACCAGCTCGTAGCCGTCGCCCAGAGCCACAATGGCGATCTGACCGCGCTCAAGCTGAGCCTGCTGCTTGGCGGTGACCCAGGCCTTCTTGATCTTCTTGTCCTGGACGAACTGGTAGGCCACATCACCATGCTGACGATCCAGACGACTCTGTTCGATCATCTGTTTGATCTGGGCGGCGATTTCCTTCTTTTCGCGCTCCGCCTTGCGGGCGGCTTCACGCTGACGATCCGCTTCGGCCTTTTCCTCGCGCTGGCGGCGGGCCCGCTCGGCCGGGTCCTCCAGCTCAATCTCGCCACGCTTGGCCTGGTTGGCTTCCTGGCGTTTTTGTTGCTTGGCGCGACGGGCCTTCTTCTGGTCCGCCAGACCGGCTTTCATCAATTGTTCTTGCAGGGAATTGGCCATCTTGCTCTCCGAACTCAACGGCGATTCTGGGTTAACGGGGACGCAGGCGGCACTCCCAGCAGCGGCTGGGCACGGTGGAACCGGGCATCGTAGCCAGGCTGCCAGGGGAACACGCCCTTGGGATCGGGCCACACCATCTGCAGTGCCGGATACGGCGCTGGCAGGCTCTGGTAGAACCAGTTGGCGAAGCCCAGGTATTCCTTGTAATGCGGGAAAGCCACCGGCAGGAACATGACTTCCAGGCCATCGGCAATATCGTTATACAGGCGATATGGCTGATAGGGCTTGTTCAGACCACGAATCCGCACGGCGGCACTGTCCAGCAGGCGGCTGGCCAGGGAATCCTTGAGCCCCAACACGATCAGTTCCGGGTGATTCAGATTGAGGAAATGCCCCACGCTGAACGTGAAACCAGGCTGACCATCGCCACCGGCCACCGCAAAATGGTGCCACCCCTTGCGCTGGATATCCGCCAGCAGGTCTTTGTCTTGTGCATCTTCCGGTGCCGGGTAGCGGAACGTCCCGGGCATTTCATCTAGAAACATAGGTCACTGTCAGCAGGAGCAGGGCCTAACCTGCCGAGCCCCGGCGAATGAATCGTGATTGTTGTGGGCATGGTACCAGAATCCCCGTGGACTTGGTGACACCCTTGTAGACCTGCAATACTGAACGCTCATCCACAAACAGGAGTTTCCATGAAACGCATCAGTCTGCTGGCAGCCGGTTTACTGGCCGCCCCCCTGGCCTGGTCAGCACCGGGCATTGCCGTTTATGGCGGCGGTTACAGCTGGGACACCGAGTTTGAAGGCACGGTGGCCTCCGGTGGTGAAGATATCCGTATGCAGGATGATCTGGGCTTTGACGAAGCCAACCAGCAAGTGCTCTATCTGGGCGTGGAACATGCCGTACCGCTGATTCCCAATGTGCGGGTGCGCAGCCTGGATCTCTCTGATGACGCCAGCAATCGCCTGCAACGTACCTTTGTGTTCAATGGCCAACTGTTTGTGGCCAACACCGAGGTCGCAACCGATATCGATCTGGATATCCTCGACGGCACGCTCTACTACACGCCGCTGGATAATGCCCTGAAAGTGAATCTGGGGGTGACCGTGCGCAAGATCGAGGGCAGCATCAGCCTGGACAACCTGCTGGTCAGCACCACCAAGAACTTCGACGAGACCCTGCCCATGCTGCATGCCTCTGGCCGACTCAACCTTCCGGTGCCTGGCGTCTATGTCGGTGGCGAGATCGACACGATCAGCTACGACGGCAACACCTTGCGGGATCTGACCGCTCGGGTCGGCTGGCGTTCGGATTTCCTGCTTGGCGTGGAGCTGGGCTACAAGCACATGGATCTGGAGCTGGATGATGTCAGCGATCTGGATGCCGACCTGGATATGGGCGGTCCCTATCTGGCGGCTTCACTGAGTTTCTAACGGACTGTCACCGACAAGGCATTGCCTCTGGCCTCTGCAGAGGCAGGGACAATGCCTCTCTCAGTTAAGTATGGTTACTCGCTACCAGCGCGCTCAGCGGGCTGTGCACTCCCCTCGCTTTCCTGTTCTGCCATCTGCACCAGTCGCGCGTCCTTCTGCGCCCACAGATCACTGACCCACTGCTGCATTTCTGCCCGGAAAACCGGGTCTTCCTGATAATCGCTACGCCATAGCGCCGGTTCCAGGGGGCGAGTCTGTACATCCACCACGACCCGATCCACCCGGCCGCACAACAAATCCCAGAACCCCGGTGGCGCCCCTGCCGGATAGAGGATAGTCACATCCAGTATGGCATCCAGATTGTCACCCAACGCGGCCAGCACAAAGGCCACACCACCGGCCTTGGGCTTGAGAAGATGCCGGTAGGGGGACTGCTGGTTATCATGCTTGGCAGCAGTAAAGCGTGTGCCTTCCAGAAAGTTCACCACCGTCACCGGTATGCCCTGGAATTTTTCACAGGCCTGCCGGGTGATCTCCAGATCCTTGCCTTTGAGGTGGGGGTATTTCTCCAGAAACGCCTTGCTGTAGCGTTTCATGAAGGGGTAATCCAGCGCCCAGAATGCCAGCCCCAGAAACGGCACCCAGATCAGCTCTTTCTTGAGGAAGAACTTGAAGTAAGGCGTCTGGCGATTGAACGCCTGAATCAACGCAGGGATATCCACCCAGGACTGATGGTTGCTGACCACCAGATAAGAGGTGTCACCGCGCAAATCCTCCACGCCACGAATCTCCCACTGGGTAGGTGTCATCAACGCAAAGATGGCCTTGCAGATCTCGGCCCAGGTTTCCGCGATAGCCATAACTACCGAGGAACAGATCTGGCGGGCCCGCGAACCCGGCAGAATCACCTTGAGTAGCGCCACCAGCATCATGGGCCCAATCAGTATCAGGGTATTGAGCAGCAATAATAGTGCAGTGATAACGCCCGTGATCGTGGCAGCCATGATGATGCTCCTACTCTTTTCCCTCTCAGAGAGGGTATTAAACCCGGTTCTTTCCATCACGCAAGTCTGCGTACCCGTCCCGGTTATCGACAGCTTGGTGGATTGACCTGTCGACAACCAACGCACAAAAAAACGGCACGCTGTTGAGCGTGCCGTTTTTTGTTCGCCGGTAAAAAGCGCTACTCGCCTTTACGCTCCACGGCCATCTGGTCCACGTTCTGGAATCCACGTGGCAACTTGGCGCCACGGCGGCCCCGCTCCCCGTAGTAGTGCTCCAGATCGCTGGCCTTGAGAGTCAGATGACGTTTGCCGGCATGGATGGTGAGCGCATCCTGCGGCCCCAGCACCTGCATGTCCTGCACGAACTCAACCCGATCCGCTACCCGCGCACCGGGGATGGACATCATCTTGTTGCCCTTGCCCCGTGCCATTTCTGGCAATTCCTTCACCGGGAACACCAGCAGACGGCCCTCGTTGGAGACCAGCGCAATCAGATCATCGTCGGTGGAGGCAATCGGTTTCGGCGGCAGAACCTTGGCCCCCTTGGGTACCGACAGCACCGTCTTGCCCGCCTTCTTGTTGGCCAGCAGATCTGCGTAGCGCACCACGAAACCGTAACCGGCATCGGTGCTCATCAGATAGGCATCCTTTTCCTTGCCCATCACCGCTGCCATGAAGCTGGCCCCGGACGGGGGGCTGACCCGACCGGACAGGGGCTCGCCCTGGCCTCGGGCACTGGGCAGGGTATGGGCCGGCAGGGAATAACTGCGACCAGTGCTGTCGATAAAGCATACCGGCTGATTGGACTTGCCCTGGGCCGAGGCCTTGTACTTGTCCCCAGCCTTGTAGCTGAGGCCGACCACATCCACCTCATGGCCCTTGGCAGAACGCACCCAGCCCTTCTCGGACAGCACCACGGTCACCGGATCGGCGCTAACCAGATCGGTTTCGTCCAGAGCAGAAGCCGCATCACGCTCTACCAGCGGCGAACGGCGATCGTCGCCGTACTTGTCCGCATCTTCCTGGAGTTCCTTGGCCACCAGTTTTTTCATTTTCGCCATGGAGCCCAGAGTGGTTTCCAGGTACTCACGCTCTTCGTTGAGCTCGTCCTGCTCGCCACGGATCTTCATTTCTTCAAGCTTGGCCAAATTGCGCAGCTTCAAGTCGAGAATGGCTTCTGCCTGGCGATCGGAAATCCCGAAGCGCTCCATCAGTACCGGTTTGGGTGCGTCTTCGGTACGGATGATATGAATCACTTCATCGATATTGAGGAAAGCCACCAGCAGACCTTCCAGGATGTGCAGACGCTCCAGCACCTTGTCGAGACGGTGCTGCAGACGCCGGCGCACGGTGACCATGCGGAACTGCAGCCACTCGTTGAGAATCATATCCAGGCTTTTTACCTGCGGCCGGCCATCAATGCCGATCATGTTCAGGTTCACCCGATAATTTTTTTCCAGATCCGTGGTGGCAAACAGATGGCTCATCAACTGGGCAGTATCCACCCGGTTGGAACGCGGCGTAATCACCAGACGCGTGGGGTTTTCGTGATCCGATTCGTCGCGCAGATCACTGACCATGGGCAGCTTTTTCTTCTGCATCTGGTCGGCGATCTGTTCCAGCACCTTGGCGCCGGACACCTGGTAGGGCAAGGCAGTCACAACGATGTCACCTTCCTCGCGCTCATACACGGCACGCTGCTTGAGCGACCCCTTCCCTTCCGCATACATGCGGATGATGTCGTTCTGGGAAGTAATCACCTCCCCCTCGGTGGGGAAGTCCGGCCCCTTGATGTACTGCATCAGGTCGTCCAGTGACGCACCCGGGTCCTTGAGAAGATGAATACAGGCGTTGGCCACTTCACGCAGGTTGTGCGGCGGAATATCGGTGCTCATGCCTACCGCGATACCGGTAGTGCCGTTGAGCAACACATTGGGCAAACGCGCCGGCAGCAGCTTGGGCTCGTCCATGGTGCCGTCAAAGTTGGGCACCCATTCCACCGTGCCCTGGCCCAGCTCGGCAAGCAGCACTTCCGCATAAGGAGCCAGCTTGGATTCGGTATAACGCATGGCAGCAAACGACTTCGGGTCATCTGCACTCCCCCAGTTACCCTGACCATCCACCAGCGGATAGCGATAACTGAATGGCTGCGCCATCAGCACCATGGCCTCGTAACAGGCAGAGTCACCATGGGGGTGATATTTACCCAGTACGTCACCTACGGTACGCGCGGATTTCTTGTACTTGGAGGTTGCCTTCAGCCCCAGCTCACTCATGGCGTAAACAATACGCCGCTGCACCGGTTTCAGACCGTCACCAATATTGGGCAAGGCCCGATCAAGAATCACGTACATGGAATAATCCAGGTACGCTTTTTCGGTGTATTCCCTTAGGGGAAGACTTTCAAATTCATCAGCCATTTGTTCAATGCCTTCTTATTTACCCAGCACCGGTAAGTGCCGATAGGCCATACATTCTTTTCGGCGCAAGGAGTTGCAAGTTTCAAGTTGAAAGTTACAACGCGAGGCCGTGTCGTTGTTCGCTGGACGGTATGCGTTTCGCGCTGGCCATTAACGATGGTTCGCGTGCACGACCTTGCCGGCTTGTACGTTTTGTTCCGCGCCTTGCAACTTGAAGCTTTCAACTTGCTGTCACTTGGCGCATTTGTTTGAACAAACCACCTCTACAGGCCGCATTCTACGGGGTGTTTCGGAATAAGTTTGAACAAAAGATTCGGCAAAACCTTGAACAAAATTTTCTCGCAGCGCCAATTCGCTCCAAACCTGCGCCATCAAAGGGCTCGGCATAACCTTGAACAATCCTATTTACAGCCACCCCTAGGCCGCTATTCACTGCAGCAACCAAGACGGATATGCTCAAAAAATGAGCACCTTGCTATTCCGCCCCCATAGGCACCCAGATGAATGCATTATCAGTTACCTAATCAGGGTCAGTGAAGGTAACGGCTTCCGCCACATCGGCTATTTGCTCCAACACGCTGGGCTGCCTTGGAAAAATGTCCGCGTGCCAACATACCAGATGTTGACCGGCCAATACGATATAGCGCCCTACTTCTTGGAACTAGGGCTACCATATCTTCTACCCAAAACGGCAGAAGCGTTCTCAAATGCCCAAGAGCAGGGAGTTACAGCCAAGATCTTCGTCAAACGCCCCAAAGTATGCCCTAACTGCCTGAAAAATAAAGGATACAGCTCATATCAGTGGTCTTTACTAATCTGCACGACCTGCCCTGAACACAAGCAAATGCTGGTAGACACCGGAGACAATGGCAAACCACTAAGCTGGTACCGCTCAAGCATTGACGCAGTGATGTCAGAAACAACCGGGCAATCGGGTCCAGAGCCACTCCCGGCCTCCGCACCCGCCATCGCACTTACCAACACGATGATGCGGCTGATAGAAGGCAAGCCGCTGCCGAAAAGCGCCCCCTCCGTGCTGCTAGGACTGAGCTTTGCGGAAGCATTATCAGTGCTCCACTTTATTGCCCACTACCAGTATCGACTATTTCACAGTGGAAATTTCTCGCCAGCAAGCCTGGAGAACCTGGAGCTCTCACATCACTACACGATGGCATGGAACGCTCTCAATCGGTGGCCAAGTGGTTTTCACCAGCTGCTTAGCCAATACATCGATACCCCAATGGGCAAGAGGGGCCAGTCAGGGATAAACAAGCATTTCCGGGATATCCACGAAAACCTATACCGGCAACGTGAGAACAAGGGCATAGCGAGAGTACGACAGGCCTTTGATCAATATGTAACCATGAATTGGCCCAATTGGGTGCCAAGTAGACGATTAAGCCGGATCAATTCCTCTGACCAAGACCGCCCCCTCATTAGCCAGATGGAAGCTCAACGTATCCTTGGCTGCCGGGAACCAAGAATCCACAGCCTGCTAGCCCAGAGGAAATTGCATCTGCACAAATTCAAAGGCAGGGCCTATTTCAACCGCGAAGAAGTGGAGCGGCTTAACGAACTTTACAAGCGGAACTGGTCAATCCGGGAAGCCATGCTCGAAACAGAGCTATCTCGACATCAACTCCAGCAATTACTGGAGGCTGGCTTGATAAGATCACTTCAGAAGCCGAGCAAGTACAATCGGGACTGGCTGATCAGCACGGACGACTGGAAGAATACGATGGCCCGACTTATTAAATCCGCAACCTCGGTTTTGGAAGATGGATACTCTCTGAATGGCTTGCAAAAATTGGGCTTTGATATAACGGAGGTATTTAATCGAATGTTGTCTGGGGAAATTAGCTTCAGCCACCTACCAATTCACAACAGGCCATTAAGCTTCAGACAAATAAGTAATTTCCACATCATCAAAGCGTGAAATCCATCACAGCTCAAAGACCACCTCAGCCCGCCCAGATTTTATCAAATCATCCAGTTCATAAATTACCCCATCAGCCTCAACTTTTGATATGGAGTTATAATTTGCCTTGTCAGCGTGAACACCTTTTTTGGGCGCCGTCATAAACCCTTGTCCAGACCTGATTGCCCCTGCCTCGGTTATAACATAGCGGTCATGGAAGCATTTGTCAGGCACTACAACCCAAGACATGGACAAGTCATCAGGCATATTCTCTTTGTAGCATCGTTCAAATATTGATTCTGCTCCAGGCGTCTTCATAGATGTGACAAAGCGAATACTGGAAAGGCCATGAACCTTGGCGCAGGAAAGAATTTCAGATATCACTTTATTTTCTGAAAAAACGAAGTAAGGGTCAAGCAAGGTAAGCGAAGTGCTAATCATCATTAGCGAGACTATCGGAGACACTATATCCTTTTCATTTCGATCAACTAAGACAGACCGACTTACCTTCCAATCCTCACAATCTGAGTTAATGTCATCAACAGTAATTCTATCAATAAGGTCAGACTCTGAAATCGCAAATGAAAAGGGACGCACCTTCTCTTGCTCTAAATGCCAATCTAACCAGGCCAAACCAGATTTTCCTTGTCTATCCTTGGAAAGAAAAAAAGGCTCGCTTTTAGCTGGATACCTAAAAGCACTATTAAGAAAGTTGGTTATAGACTTCTTCTTAATCGTTGAGAGCTTAGAAGCCTTGACGTGCACCATCGCTTCTTTAACCCATTCTTTAACATTGGCGGATATATAACGGCCATGATCATATCCGAAATGCTGTTTGACCAAGCCATAGTACTCCATGCTACCCATGCAAGAGGGATCGAATGAGACTTCCTTGTACATTAAAAAAGCTCCTCGTCTCTTTCATCAAAGAAGCCGTCTGGCCATTCTTGCTCAAAATCGCCATCTTCAGTGATGTTGAACCGCCCCGTGTTTTGCGGAGGCTCGTTGGTTTAAGTCAGGCCGCCAATTCGGCCTGACCGTTTAACTGCCGGTAGTAGTTTGCCTCAGCTTCTGCTGGCGGGATATAGCCCAGTGGTTCCAT
>UEXM01001167.1_pt1 | contig 23543 bp, 27 predicted proteins | sample 1796661 | NCBI WGS metagenome assembly UEXM01 (sample SAMEA4772469, study PRJEB27181) | metagenome | reverse complement strand
CGCCAAGGGTGGACGGGTAGCCTGGTTGGCCGACCCGGTTACGGACGACGACCCCCACCGCCAGCATCCCCCGCCAGCCCTCGCCCCGCGCTTCAAAGTACATGGCCTCTGCCATGCAGGTTTGGGGGTCTGCCTGGGCTTCATTCGGAATCAGCAATACAGCCAGTAACAGTAGTCTCTTCATCTGTTTTCTCCCCCACGTGGTCACCGTCGCAGCAATCATAGACAACACGTCGGCACACGGGACATTCCAGGTGCGACCGGACCATCTCCAGTCGGGTCCATTGGCCGCACCATGGGCATGTCATAGGTTCAGTCACTTAAACGATTTTCTCCCCTTGATTCACTAAAATATCGATATGGCGGTTCCAGCGTTGAATGCTTTGTTGACACTCGTCAACATCGATAGGGTATTCGTGATCGTCGGCGTATTGCTCGTAGCAACTGTCCAAGTAACTATCCGGCAGATAATGTAACTTCGCCTTTGCCTCTTCGACAGGCACAACACCCTTTTCAATCGTGTCGATGAAACCACCGCTCTCGCAATCAACCACCGCGTGATACGCAATGCGTGTTCCGTCAGGTGATAAGACTGCATCAAAACAGGCAATCCAATCATCATTACCTACGGTCCATGTCAGATGCCCATATGCATCAAGACCGGCGTTAGCTAAAAAGTCACTATCGCTCGGCTCATGCTGCGCTTCGCATAAATCCAAGTATTCATCCCACGCGGCGGCAGGATCAAATTTTGCGTTCATGTAACTTTCTCCCTTTAACTGTATAAGAACTATCCCATACAGAAGAGGTTGTCAAGTCACTTCATTTTACCACATGTTTGGCAAGAAAGGCATGGCACAGGGCGCGTAGGCTCTTCTCCCCGGCGGCGTCACGGCTGAGATGGTTTGACGCCTCACGCACAAGTCGCTCTCGGACGACTTCCGGTAGCGGTGGTGTTTTGATAATTTCACTCATTGGTTCATTCATAGCCACTGGTTCTCTCTCGATATATGATTCATTCTTCGCTACTGGTTCTCTCTAAGGCACTGATTCATTCAGTGTATCTGGTTCTCTCTTTTTAGCTGATTCATTCTTAGAGTTTGGTTCTCTCTTACAAGATGATTCATTCATTACGAGTGGTTCTCTCCTATATTTTGATTCATTCTGGTGTTTTGGTTCTCTCTCAGAACGTGATTCATTCAACTAGTCTGGTTCTATCTTCAGGTCTGATAACATGATTCATTCTCAGCTTTTGGTTCTCTCACAACAGATGATTCATTCGCTTCGTGTGGTTCTCTTACGGGCGGTGATTCATTCGCGTGTTTTGGTTCTCTCGCAACAGATGATTCATTTTGGCGTTTTGGTTCTCTCTTATTTCATGATTCATTCTCAACATATGGTTCTCTCTTGGGACTTGATTCATTCGCGTGTTTTGGTTCTCTCCCATCTTTCGATTCATTCATTATCGATGGTTCTCTCGGATACACTGATTAGAACGGAACATCCATTTTATGCACATGCCCAGCGTGAGCAAATACATAAGGTGCCGGGGCGGGCCGTTGGTAGTGGTGCGTGTACCATGCTTCGTGCAGATGGCTGATGAACATCTTAACGGCGTAGCGTTTTGCACGGGCATGGATATGTGCGGGCGGTAGCTTGCCCACGGAGTAAGCTTTGTAGGCGTCGGTGGTCTTGCCGATCTTAAACTTCTCTAACTTTGCAGCGGCCTGATCCGCAAAGTCCCCGTTCTCATTGCGCTCCAGTTCCGTAGCCTTGCGCTCTTTGTAGAGATGACCGTACACCGCCGTCTCTTTGCCGGATACTTTTACGAAACTCTCGCCTAGCTTCCAGCAAAGCGTTTTAAGGCTGGCGTTGAACGGACGCTTGGTCCCTTTCTTCCATTCGCTGGTTGGGTCCAGACCGGCGTAGCGCCATATGGAGCCCGCCGTGTTAGCTCTCGTTATGTCTATGTGCGCCAGGAAGCCCGCAGAGATAACCGGTCCCACGCCATCGACGGTGCGTATGCGCTTACCTATAGGATGGTTTGCAGAGTACACGTCGAGAGCACCTTTGACTTGGTTCTCTAGCAGGGAGGACTGTTCGGTCAACCAGGACAGAACGGCGTGAGGTTCGCTGTCCATTGAACGAACCTGTCCAGCGGCACGGATGCGGTCATCTTGCATCTGATAGTATGAATCAACGAGGAACCGCGCCTCTGTATCGGACAGGGTAGAAGCGGCGTTGCGGATGTCGCGCTTGAGGCGCTCGACGGAGGTAAGTTCTTCTAACATTAGTTCGACTCCTTAAATTGATATGTCCACGCTCTTGGGTGCGTTGACGATTTGCAGTTCTGATTCTTCTTCATACTTCAAACAGAGACTGCTCTTGTATGGGTTCTCTTTGGGCAAGGGCCGGAAGCCCTGACGGTGTTCGCCAGGGTCCGGTTCCTTGTATCGCAGAAGCGTGAACATCACTTGGTCCGCGCTTCTTTCAGTTTCTTCTCCCGCCGGATGGCGGCATTGCTGGACCCTGGTACGGGCTTCTTGAGCGCACCAACAAGGGCTTCGCGAACGTCGTCCTCGCCAAGCGCGTTTTTGATGTTGTCGGTGATGTCCACCTTTTCGCCGTCAGGGCGCATTACCACAAAACTAGGCATCGTCGTCTCCTTCTTTCCATGTGACCAACTGGTCGGGTTTTGCCGGACCATGGAGCGTGACGACACCTTCGCCGTCACTGGTCCAAGCGGTAATTTTTTGTTTCGGTTGAATACTTGGCGTGTGCCGGGGAGCGATACGATGGTATCCGCGTACCCACATGAGGAACTTTTCCCAGAGGCCAATCATTTCTTGAGCTTCCAGAGAATAAAGGGTTCGCCGCAGGGCTTATCGCCGTCCATGCATTGGATTGGGATGGCCTTGGACCGTGGGTCAAGCTCCTGCTCTCCCGTATAGTGCCAAGTGTAACCTTGTTCGCGTTCTTCAGCGGCTTGTTTAAAGAAGTCGGCGTTGTCCACGCCAAACAGGATGACGGGTATCAATACAAGTGCGATCACTTTTCAAATCCTTTCAAGATCCAGTCGCCGCGTTTTACTTCGGCTTTGCAAGACGTGCAGACAAACGTGTCCCAGTCCAGATGTCCAACATCCAAACTACTTTTGCATTTCGGGCATGTTATAGGGAGGGGCCAGTAGGCGGTGGGGTTGTCGAACAACCGCTCCATGTCGCCTAGCGTGAAGCCACGGCTCTTATTGAGAAGGGCGTCGGTTGCACCGTATGTAGGGTACTCGTTCTTTTCCAAGACCTCAAAGCGCCGATGGAAAGCGTCAAACATGTCTTTGTACCAGCCAGGGGAAATCATACGTCCAACTCCATCTGGTTGAGTGCATTTAACGCCGTATTGACGTTAGTGGTAGGGTAACAGGCGTAGGCTTTCAGTCTACTGTTCCAGACGTGAGCAGTTTGCCCACAAAACTGTCCAAATTGCCCAGTGAGGTTCTGGATCACCAAAATTTTATCACCGTGCCGTCTGTCCGCGCCGTTAAGCCTGATTATATTCATCAGTTGATCTCCGTCTTATAGGTTTCACGGATGGCGTCGGCCTTCTCCGTCCAGATGCGCTTGAACTCGGGATCGTTAGCCCGTGCAGCGGCACTCTCGCACCGCGCTACCCGGCCCATTTGGTTGACCATGCGGATGTTCTGAAAGAACTCTTCCAGCAAGTTGACATGTGGCATTGACGAATCCTCCTGTTAAACTGATCCCATATGTATGGGATGTTATAGGAGTTGTCAACTAGTTTATTAAGGGAGGGTCTTCGTCATCGTTTGGGCAGTAGTCGCAATGCTGCTGCACCATGTCAAAAATTGATGTCGTACACCACGGACAGAAGCTTACTGGACACACACCAAAATAACCAAGGATGCCGCCTTCTTCTTCAACGTCGAAGTCGCAGTCACATATAGAACACTTATTTAAGGGAGCCCCGAAGGTAGAAGACACAGGGAGGTTATCTTCCACCTCCGGGGAGGTGATGCGCGTTAAAAACTCTGCGAAAGGAGTCAACAAACGAAGAGCCAGGGGATGCCGGATAACGCGCACCTCTATGGATACTCTTTTTTAGAACAACTAATCAAACTTGGCAACGTCGTTTCCCCATGTCGTCCACCCTGTCCTAGCTGTCCTAGCAAATAATTCTATCTTGGACGTATCATGTCCCATGAGGTCATCAATCTTCTCTGCAATCTCGTCGGGCTTTCTTGAGTGCTCCCGCCTGGGTGATACGACAAGCCGTCGAACAGATTTAGATACGCGCTTCGGTTTGCCTCGCGTACCCAGAAGGCAAAGCTCTGGGTTAGCCCTGGTCCAGTAACCGAGACCCGTAAAGAAATCTCTCTCTGTCCATAGCGTAGGCGGTGCGCTCTTGTTTAATTTGGCCCAGACAAAGGCTATGGTTTTAAACTTGAAGCCCCACGCTTCCATGAGCTTGAGCCCCTCCGGTAACAAGGGATCCGTGACCCACAAAAACAAAGCGCAGTTTTCGGCAGCTATGTCAGAGACAGGAAGCGCACGGATGTCTGCGAGGCTCATGCAGTCGTAATGTTTTTCGGGTGAGCGGTCCTTGCCCTCGTTGCTCCAAGTGCGGAACGTCCAGGGAGGGTCAGCGTAGATTACGTCAAACTTTTCAGCCGGTAATTGCGACATACAGTATCACCACTGCATAAAATGCCGCCGTCGCGAGAACGGGAGTCATTTCGTAGCCTCCTTTTCCTCATTGGTCATTTGCTCAATCATAAATGTGAACTGACCAGACAACGTCCGGTGTTCGCGCTCGGCCAAACGTTTCAAGACTTTGTAGGTCTTGATCGGTATGACCACACTCTTCCACTTTTCTGTATCCATGGTTTAGACCTCATAATGTTATGGGACAGTATCGGATTAATCCTCCTTCGTCAAGTCTCCCCAGTTCGGACCTAACGAGATGTCGCAGGGCGTCGGAACCTGTAGTTCGACGGAATTTTCCATGACATCGCAAAGTTCTCGGGCTTCCTTCTTGTCAGTCACAGAGAAGGCCAGTTCATCGTGGATCTGAACGAGAGGAATCTTGTTCTTCTCTTTGTATATTGCAGCCATGGACGCCTTGGTCTGATCGGCGGCACTGGATTGGATCAGTCTGTTTAATGCCTTATAGGTGTAAGCGCGTTTGATGTTGTCGCCGTACTCTATGTGCGCTTCCTCTTTTGGTAACGCCTTGGACGAAACAAAAAGGTTGGGCTCCCACAAATCAAAGCGGCATTTGCGGCCAAGCAAAGATCTCACAAACCCGCCCTTGTCGCGGTGCGAAACTTTACGCTGCACTGCATCCATAAGTTCTTTCACGAACGGCACGTCATCATGGTACTGGCGCATGAGCCGTTTAGCGTCGTCCGTGGACACGTCCAGTTGCTCCGCCAGTTTGGTCTGACCCATCCCGTACATAATGCCAAGGTTGATGGTCTTTGCCTGTTTTCTAGGGATCTCAGCAATGTCGGCAACCATCTGATGGAAGTCGGTATTTTGCTTAGTCTTATAGGCGTCAACAAAAACGTCGGATCCGGTTAGGCCCTTGTTCGTGAGGCTTGAGAAGTGGACCAGGATACGTGGCTCTTGCTGGTCGAAATCCATAGACGCCCACTGCTCACCTTCTTCCGGTAAGAAAAGGCCGCGTATCTTCCGCGCCATGTCAGGGTTCCGGGCCGGTATTTGCTGGAGGTTCGGGTTAGACATGCTTATGCGGCCCGATACGGTGCCGCCGCCCTCACTCCGCAACTGGTTTATGTGGCCGTGGATGCGGTCCTTCTCCGCGTAGCGGAAAATGCTAGACAGGAACGTGTTACCAATTTTGTCGTACTCTCTCGCCTCTGCGATCTGTTGAGCTATGGGATGCTCATGCTGGGACAAGAAGTTCTTGGTGAAGGACGGCAGTCCCGTCTTGGTGCGTCCGTAAGGTATCTCCAGTTGGTCGAACACTTTTGCAATGGACGCCGCAGCCCAGAGTTCTATACTAATACCTGTTTCCTTCTTAATCCCGGACAGGATCTTCTTCACTTCTTTGAGGAGATCCTGTTTGAGTCTCTCCGCCTGATCAAGGTCTACCCTGACGCCGCGCCTAGTCATTTCTATGCATAGCGGTAGGACCTCTGTCTCCAGGTCAAACACTTGCCATAGGTCTTCTTTGGAAAGTTCGGACTTGAACGTCTGCCAAAGCTGGAGCGTGAGCCGTGCGTCGGCTTCCGCGTACTCACCAACGAACGTAGCGGGCAACTTGTACAGTTCGCCCTTGGGGTCTACGCCAAATTCCTGCGCCGCCTCTCTGAGTGCCGCTTCGGATTTCATCTCGCCCATGTAGTCGTAGGCCACCGCGTTGAGCGAATAGCTGAACCGGTTCTCGTTTAGTAGAGGTGCAGCCAACATCGCGTCGAGGATGCGGCCTTCCAGCTTGACGCCCAGACGGCCTAACCAGCCTACGTCGTAGGCGGCGTTGTAGAATATCTTGTCAGAAGGGTGCTTGGCGATTTCCTTCTCAAACCATTTGAGGATGATGCCCCGGTCAAGGTTACCACCGCCTTCATGCCCAAACGGGAGGTATGAAGTAAAACCGTCGTAGGACACAGCTATGCCAACCACGTCGCCGTGGCCGGTTGCCCATCCAGGACCGTGGCTCTTGAGCCTTGGGTCCTTAGTCTCAAGGTCGATGGCTATTTCTTTTATGTCGCGAGGCGTCACGGGTAGGTCGTCAACGGGAACCCACTCAGTTCTTACGCCCCACTTTGGTTTTTTCATGTTTGTTTTCAATTTTTAGCTCCGCTATTTTACACTCGTAGCTAACGCCGGAGTATCCACCCCCGTCCACATAATCGTCAGCATTAAGAGCACCCAGTTTTCTTCTAGCAACTTTCAGTATTTCCATCATGTTAGCAACGTCGGACCCCGTTAACGTATCGACGTTCCACAGGTAGCCGTTCCATAGACGCGCTATGTTCTCATGGTTCTCTACCATGTCTCCATGCGTATCTTTTCGGTCACCATCAACAAGCTTGATGGCTTCACTCAAAATCGTCTTCGCCTTCATAAAGTGATCTCTCCTCTACTGGAATTCCTACATAACGAGCATACTCAATGCCCTTCTTCATGCCTTCGCTGACGCCCTTGTCCGTGTAGACGGCGCACATGTCGGCCACGTCGTACCAGGACCTCGCGAGGAACATACCCATTTCCCGCTCTTCAGATCTCTTGTCGTCAAGCACTTGCGTATACAAAAGGTGCGATAGGAACGGCGATTCACCCATGCCAATTGAATGGAACATGCAACGTCTGGCGTACTCCAGGTTTTCCTGCAACTCCATCTCTAAATCATATCGGTGAGGATTAGGTCTATACGGGCTCTCAACGATAACTCTAAGATCTATGCTCTTCATACTGCCCAACCCCTCTGTTGATCCTCCGGCATTTTCAAAACCAAGTTGTTCTTCGTTCTGGTTATTCCGACATATAGGACGCGGTGAGCGTCGTCCGGGTTGCGCTCCATTTCCTGTAGCGCCTTGCTCGACAGGTCTAGGTACAGAAGGACGTTGTCGGCCTCACCACCCTTTGACCCGTGGATCGTGGACAGTTTGATCGTAGGCTTCTGAAATATGTTAACGCCTCGGTTAAGTAGCGCCGTGATGTATGCTCGGTCCTCGTCGCGTATCCGGTCTAGCGCCACGTCCCAGGTTGTATCCGGGACTTGCAGACCAAAATGCTTCCTGAGAACGGACAAGCTGAACGTGTCCTGATCATTTGCACCGTCCAGCATCTTCTTCGCACCGCGCTGAAGCTTGCCCTCACCGCTGGATATATGGCGGTATAAATTCTGTGCATCGCGCAACGATATTTCGTGACCGGCTTCCTGCTGTATGTGGTTCCAGGCACTAATGGCATCCCGCACCCGCTGGCCTAACGACGGTTGGTTATACCTTTCAAAGAACTGGCCGGTAGACTTCATCTCTGCGGCAATGCCGTCGAGCATGTAATTGGCTTGCGCCATAACCAGCCAAGACCCCTCTCCGTTAAAGTCAAAGTTCTGCGGATCATAGATGCGGGACACGGACCCCTCTTCCTTGCGCGGGTTCCAAACCTTTTTCTGCCGGTGCGTAATCCTTTTGGACACGCGGTCCGCCAGACTGTACGGACCTCGGAATGCGGTAAGACTGCTCCAATACTTCAGAGCCACTCGACAGGTTAATGAACTGGTCAATGTCGGCCCCGGCCCAGCGGTAGATGCCCTGGTCGTCGTCGCCAGCGACGAACATGCGGTCACTGTTGTCGCTCAAAATCTTAGCCACCTGCCACTGCAAAGGCGTTAGGTCTTGAGCCTCGTCTAAAAAAACAACCTTCAGGTGCGGAACGAGGGATGCGTTCGCCGCAAGCTCAACCATCATGTCGGTGAAATCTTTAAGGCCGTTGACGGTCTTGAACCGGTTGTATTCCTTATAGACGTGTTCGTACTCGTAATACGGCATGTGTAGGTCACAGAAATTGTAGGCGTACTCTGGACCTTGGAGCGTGTTCCGCGCCAGATCTATACAGCGCATGATCGGATGGTTCGACCTCAATATGGAGAAGCCTTCGTCTTGCAAGGTCTCGTTGTTCGTGGACAGGTCCACGCCTACCGCCTTACCAAACTTCTTTAGCTTATCCTCTGTAAGGATTTCAGCGTTGTTCATGCCTAAGAGAAGGAACGCCAGACTGTGCAGCGTGCGGAAGTAGAGAAAGTCTTTTTCTGGGTCCAAACCAAACCGCGAAACGGCGCGATCCCTGGCCTCATGTGCGGCTTTGCGCGTGAACGCGAAGTAGCCAATTTCCGTAGGTGACGTTCCGTTGGCGAGCAACCCATCTACCTGATTAAGAAGAGTAGTTGTCTTGCCGGTGCCGGGAGGTCCGAAATACCTAAACACCGGTAGTCGCCTCGTAAACCTCGGGATGGCGCTTCTTGATGACCCGGTCGGCCCGGTCCTTCATAAAAAAATCCATTTCGTAGCCCAGCGAGGCAAGAATCCTTTCCACTTTATATATGGACATCTCCCTAGGCTTCCTTACGTTCTCGTAATCAAAGATGGTCCGTTCATGCAGACCGGTCTTTTCGGCCAATTCCCTCATGCTCCATCCTTTGTCCTGACGGATCTCTCTCAGCATAACTTGCCAGTGTGTCGGTACGTTCATGTCTCTTCCTAAAATGGTACGTCGTCATCTTCAAACTTAGAACTGAACTCTTCCTCAATCTTGGCAAACGCGGGTATCGACCAGCAGCGGACCGTGCGGCCTTTGATGCGAAACTGTTCCGCCCTACCGTCCATGTCGCGCAGTCTTTGAGCCACCTTGTTTGACCGGTACTCAAAAAACTTATTGCGCTTGAGAAATGACTCAAAATCCTTGAGCCGAAAGTAGGTGCGGTTGTCCTCCGGATCGGTCCATGGTCGGCGAAGCAATATCTCTTCTTTATCCACCGCCGTCTGCATGTGCGTCGAAAACTCTTCAAGCAAGTCATAGAACTGGCCGCGAAGACTGGTATCTTCTGGCGTTGATATGACCGCACCCTCGGTCTCAATCATATGACTAAGAAGGTTGTTGATGCCAGCCTCCCAAGCTTGTTTAGCCATGGTGCGCGGCATGAAGTTTATCTGCTCCATGCAAAGTATTTGAAAGCGCGGCTGTTTTTGTAAGGCCTCTGTGTCTAGCTCAACAGGAGATCCGTTGACATCCAGGAACCAGAGTGGAGGTTCGCTATCATACTTACGAAGATTTGCAACTGTCGGGGTGTTCGTCCCCCCACCTACGCCGTGACGCCGTGTCCGGCAGAGGTCCTTGTTACAGAAGTTGCAGATGGGCTGGTCCGCGCACTTGTACTGGTAGTCCTTCTTCTTCACCTGATCGGCTACGATGTTGACCTCTTTAAGATCAAGCGGCGGATCGAAGACCTTCTGATTGTACTCCAGAATCTTCTTCTCCCAGTCGTCGGGACTGGACTTACGGAGATATACGCCAATGTTGAACAGACCGTTGTTGCGCGTACCCTCCGGGAACCCCTGACGAATCAAAGCCTGTAGGCACGGCGGGCCGTCCTTAATCTCCTCATCAACAACAGCCTCTTCCTTCTTCAACAGCGCGTCGAGTTGATCCTCATCAATCGCCGCCGTTTCGGCCATGTCCAGGAACTCATCCAACGTGGCCGCGCTACCGTCCTCTTTAAAGGCATAGCGCAGACCTCCGTCTTCCTTGAAATACGGTAGGTTCAAAAAGTTCCCGGTATCACCCCGGTCAACCAAGAGCTTTATCTGCTTTGGAAACACCTCCGTATTGGCGGCGTAGCCTAGTTCGCTCGACAACTCCTTGAGCTTGAGTTGAACCTTCTCCGCGTCGATAAAGTCTTTAAAGAATAGAAACAGGTGCGCCCCACCGGATTTGCTGCGGCAAACCACCAGCGGGAGCTTATGTTTCAGAATGTTTCTGATTATTTGAGCGTGATCCAGGGGGTATTGATCAATGTCGATGGCCCCCCAGATGCAGACGTTGTCCTCGTTAATCGGAACAACGCCTATGCTGACCTCACCCTTCAGGTGAGATGTAAACGTGGCCTTGGTCCGTGGTTCGCGGACAATCTTGTAATTGCCCTTTTGCTTGCCGTTGGCGTCCTTGGTGGTTAAGTCCACCGCGCCATACGCCTTGTTCAAGCCACGGAACAGCCGTGCGAATCTATCTACGTTCTTTGTCATGGAAAGGTGGGGGAGGACAAGCCTCCCCCAATCCCTAAGTTAGAACGGCGTGTCTTCGTCAGATGAGGTAGAGCCCTCATCTTCACGCACATGTTGAACCTTAACCTCACCCGCTTGGATGGATTGAGCGAGATGCTTCGCTTCCGCGTAAACATCAGGGTCTGAGATAACCTCGTCTTTCTCAATCTGCCAACCGTGCCAGGACCCGTTCTTGTTCTCCTCGGAGACCGTCGTCATCTTCCAGATATGACTAAAACGGGGCGGTGTAAACAGGTTGCCATTACTGTCTTTCATCTTGATAGACTTAATAGCAGAGTTCCATTGCTTGGACTTCTTGAATTGCGTTGCCTTCATGGGCAGCAACGCTTGCTGGGTCATTCCGTCCTCATCAACGACAAGAACGTAATGTTGAGCGGTGCGCTCAAGGTAACGGCCCGCACCATCGACAACCATGTCTTTGTTGTCGTCGCTCCGTTCCGTAGCGGGGATCTGATCACCAGTGTGATAGATGGCATGAGGTGCTCCGGTTCCTGTACCGCGAGGCTCCCATTCAATCCACTCCAGACGGTAAGCGCAGGGAATGACACGAATGCCGTTCTTACCTTTGGTCACCTCTTTCGTTACACTGTTGATGATGTCCCCGGCCTTGGCGTTGTCGAGGTCGTCAAGTTCGTCGGACATCTTTTGTAAGATTTTGACGAACGGAATGGCGAGATCTTCTGAACCCAAATCATCTACGCCAGAACCTGCATCCGCCAGGAACAGGTCATGTACCTCTGCAAGTTGTGCATTGGATTTTTTCGCGACGGCTCTTGCCATGTTATTTACTCCTCTTGATAGTTGCTCGTTGTGAGATGAATGCGCCGAATAGATCAAGCGGGACGGCGTCACCCGCTTCTACACGCTCCCGTAACCACGCCTTCAAGGTCATTGGTTCGACCTTCTGGAGTTGGTCCGGAGCGTATCCTTGTGAACCGCATAGGTTCATGAACTCCTTGGCCGCAGAATCTTCCCCGCGTCCAAACGTCACAGTGACGTTGTTCTTTACCAAGTCACCAAACTCATGGTCGCGCAGCCACTCAAACGCCTCATCGCGCCGGTCCTTGGGAATGGACGCGGAGTAGATCGGCTTTATAGATATTTCGGAACCATCCGTCAGAGTGAACTTCTGAAGGCCCATTTCTTCCAGTGCTTCCGGCAACTGTTCGTCGGTGATTTTGTGCAGAGCGGCCTTGGTATCTTTCATCGCCTGCTCTTGCTTTGCCAACAACTGCTCAAGCTCTGCTGCGCGATTGGCAAGCCCGGACACGCCGTCGAGTTGGCCGTCGTTAAGCTTGTCAATGTTGTCGGATTGATCGACCCCGTCAGAGGCCATTTCGGAAATTAAGTCGCTCATGATAACTCCTTATTTGTTCGTTATTCGATGGTTGACTAAACCAGCGATTTTGTTTATATGGGTATTTATTAGACATTGCAAGAGAAATCTTGGTATGCCCGAATTTAACTTTAAGACCCAGCCCTACGCGCACCAGAAGGAAGCCTTCGACGCGAGCGCCGAGAAGACGAACTATGCGCTGCTTATGGACATGGGGACGGGCAAATCAAAGGTAGACCTGGATACAACGGCGTACAACTTTGAAGAAGGTCGTATAGACTTTGCACTCATGGTGGCACCCAAGGCCGTGGTAGCCAACCTTGCCAGAGAGATTGAAACGCATCTTCCGGAGCGCATACAAAGAGAAGTAGTCATCTGGAAGCCTAACCTGACAAAGGCCAAGAAGAAAGAACTTAACGATCTGTCGCAGCGAGACCCCGCTACCCTCAAGTTTTTGCTCATGAACGTCGAGGCCTTCAGTACAAAGAAGGGCTCCGAGATTGCCGAGTTCTTTGCAGAACGGTTCAAAGTGTTTATGACGGTTGACGAATCGACAACCATTAAGAATAGAAAAGCCCAACGGACTAAGACCCTGTGTCGCATAGGACAGAAGTGCGTCATGCGTAGGATTCTCACCGGCTCCCCTGTCACGCGCAGTCCCATGGACTTGTACAGCCAGATGGAATTCCTGGACCCCAGGATCCTTGGTTTCAAAAGTTACTTTGCATTCCAGGGCCGTTACGCCGTTGTGAAGCGACGGACCATGGGCGCTCATTCGTTCAACCAGATTGTCGGCTTCCGAAAGCTGGAGGAGTTGACCGAGAAACTGCAAGAGCACTCATACCGCGTTCGTAAGGAAGACTGCCTGGACCTGCCCGACAAGGTCTACATGAAACGTGAGGTCGAGCTTACAAAAGAACAGACTTCGGCATACAACCAGATGAAGCATCTGGCACTAGCACAACTGGACAGTGGTGAGTTGTCCACGACGCAAAACGTTTTGACACAGATTATGAGGTTGCAACAGATATGCTGCGGCCACCTGACAGACGACGACGGCACGATCCATCAGGTAAAGTCCAACCGTTTGGATAGCCTGTTGGATCTTTGCGATGAGATACAGGGTAAGGCGATCATATGGGCGACATGGACCCGGGACATTCGCTCGATTACTGAGGCCCTGCGAGACCGATTTAGCGTACCATCGGTCTCATCGCTCCACGGTGAAACCCCTGATTCTGAGCGTCAACAGATCGTGGAATCCTTCCAGGATCGACAATCAGAGTTACGTTTCATCGTGGGGCATCCTCGCACAGGAGGTTTCGGCCTGACGCTTACCGCAGCAAACACCGTCGTATACTACTCTAATAGCTATGATCTGGAGCTTCGCCTTCAGTCAGAGGACCGCGCACACCGGATAGGCCAGACTAACAAAGTCACATATATAGACATGATCTCCCCAAGCACGATTGACGAGAAGATCGTCAACGCCCTGCGGGGTAAGATTAAAATTGCGGACCAGATAATGGGAGAGGACGCTCGGAACTGGTTAAGCTAGGTCTGTCCAACTACTGCCGTCGAAGACGCGAGCCGTCCGTCTTAATTCCTTATCTACATCGTAGCTGCAATGCACCCAGCCACTGGAGGGTTGACCCTCCTTGTAGAACTCCAGAATAAGCTGGTCGTAGTCGCAGTTCTCTTGAACCCACAACGCTACGTCTTTGTTGGAGATTCCAGGCACTTCAAAGTCTACGGCCTTGCCCATGGTATGCTGGGACTTGTCTGAAGATCCAATAGCGCGGTTTAGCTCCAGGCACCGAAACCCGCTGTTAGGTATGAACGGTATGCCGTAATGGTTACGGACGGGCTCCAGTATGTTGCCGCAGACAAGGATGAGGTTTTCTATCTCAGCCTCGGACGGGTCATTGGCAATGCCCTGGCGCTCCGCCGTACTGGACTTTGTTAGCTCACTTAGAGAGAAGTGATCAGATAGCTTCATCCGACCATCTGCCTGGGCTTGGCCCGCACCGACATTATGCCGCCTTTATTCGCGAAGAGCGGTAGTCCCACCTGTTCAAGTCTAGCCAAGGTTTGAGGCGACGCTTGCGACGCGGCGGCGGGTTGTTGCGGCGGAGATATTGGCGCGGCGATATTAACATTATTCAAAGCAGACGCTGGGTTAGGAGTGGGCATCTTCAATGAAGACTGATCCCCAATTCGTTGCCGCCTATAAATATTCTCGTTAGGGTCACGGGTTATTACTTCTCGTCCCCCTTCCCTACGAATCTGATCTTCCCTGTCAACGTCTTCAATGGTCTCACGAATTACTTGCGTGGGTACTCCTGGGGACTGAATGTAAAGGTGTGGACGGATTTTTTGAGTAAGCCTTTTGTCAAAGACAAAACGTCCTTTAGAATTGAGTGTAGCGCGGTTAACCAGCATGTCTCTAGCAAAATTCGGATCAGTCAAAGCTTCCGAAACAACTCGCAAGATAGCTTCTTGACCCCCCGACTTCCAAAGTTCATTGGCAATCCGACCACCCGTTCCTGCCATGACAAGTGCAGGACCTCCCGTTAGTGAGGCTAACTTCACCCCTGCAATGCGACCAAGATTTCGGATGAACTCTCTAGCCCTCAACGGAGGACTTGGATCTGCGGCCTTCACCCCTGAAACGCGACCCTCTATCTCTGCCATTGTATTGACCATTTCATCGACATACATACGAAGCATGTCAAAAGTCGTCGTGGCACTCTCGTCGGGTCTGTATCCCACAGGAACTACATCATCGAAAACTTTTCGGAGCGTGGTTTCTTGATCTCGCATCAGCGTCTGCAAGGCTTTAGGATCCATAGTAACTTCAGAAGGTTTGCGGCCTACCCTTCCGGGACTATCCATCGTGAATGAATTCATCTCGTTCCACAAAGCTCTCTTGAAGCCTGCTAAAGCTGCACCAGATTCATCATTCTTTAAAATTTGCAGAATAGGAGTTACATCAGACGCAAATTGTTGCGGCTTTCCAAGAAGAGCAGCGGCAACCTGATTCGGATCATTGTCAAGAAAGACGCTCGCTACAGTTCGATCTCCCTGAACTTCTCTAACAAGTTTTGCTCCAGATAAAGCTCCAGATAAATCATCCATGTCTCCCGATTGTAAAGCTTTGTCCAAAGCTTTCTTGGTTGGTTTTTCTAAAGCTTTCTTCCTAACCGCCAGTTTTTCGGCATTTTCTGATAACTCAAGAAGCTCCGAACGAAAGCCTGGAAAGCTCTCTTCAACTTTGTTAATCGGGACCGCCAAACTATCTACAAACTTGTTTACGCTTTTCGTATTAACATCCCCTGTACGACGATCCACCGCTACAAGAGCAAGACGGTTTAAAAGTTCTTCGCGCAGAAGTTCGCTAGAAAGTGGAACCTCTCCACTGCTGATCTGTTGCCACGTAAGGTTTTCAATGTTGGGAGTGAGAGGTGCGTCTGGATCGACTCTCCATACGTTGTCTTCTCTCATAAGGAAAGGTGCTCTAGCTTTTACGAGAGCCGCATCCAACTCGTCTACGCTTCCAGAGGGTAATTTTCCTGGTCTCATTGTGTCGTCATTAATAAGTTTGGCGAGAAATTGATTCGGATCTGCCTTGTCTTCTCTGCGAGACGTTGTGGACAAGAAGTCCGCTACAGAACCCCGTGTAAAGCGGTCATTAAGTTGCTGACTAAACTTTCTTGCTAAGTTATATGCAGCTAATACATCGTCAGACATTGCCCCACTCGCCGCAAACAACTCAGGGTTCTGCAACCAATCGTCAATAATGTAAGCTTGCATGTCACCAGCAAGACGAGCGGCGTTGGCTCCCCCCGTTCTTGCGCGAGACCGGGCAGCAGCATCTACTAAAGCGCCACGGGCTGCAAAAACTTGATCTAAAGTGTCTACAGAGTCTAATATTCCGACTTGAGAGGTCTCGATTGCTTCATCTGTTGTGGTTCTAGAGGGAAGCAGTTGATCTTCAAAAGATTTTAATCTTGATTTTTCCCCTTCCAGTTGCCTTTCTAATCTTTTTGCAAGCCTCTCTCCCACACGATCTGCTGCAAGGGACGGTAAACTGTCGTACTCCGCTTGAAGTTGTGCAACTTTAGCTCTCGCGGTTACAATTTGACGTGGAACATCGTCAGCGGCTCCGGAACCTTTCGCCATGGCAGCTAAAGCATCGTCAGAAAGTAAACGGGTGCGCCCTGCCAGTTGAAACAAGATTGGAGGTACTTGATTACGTTGAGCGGCGGGCGTGGATAAAATAATATCCGCAGCCTTGTCTCCTATAAGCGCCATGTCGGAAGGATCGATAGATATCGTATCGCCACCCGCGTTCCTCCACACGGCTCTTTCTATCTGTCGAGCTTCCTTATGAGCATTTTGAACACCTTCAATAGCTCTTTCTGCGGCTCCTATCCTAGCTTCGGCAAGAAGCGCAGAGTCATCAACAAGCTCTGCAAGGCGGTTATACAAAGCCGCGTCGGCAGCGTGATCAGATAAGGCCGTCGTAACAAGATCATCCAAGGCAACCAAACTATCTTCAACGAAACCTGCGGCCTTCTCAGGGTCCCCGGCAAATCGAGAAGCTTGGTTTTTGAACACCTCTTCAGCTTTATCAAATCGTTCAGAAGCGGATCTCAAGACCTCGTTTTTTATAGGACTTCCACTAGCTAACCATGACATGGTTCCTAAGAGACCATCTGAAATTGATTTGGTAGCCACCCTCGCTTGTGACAACGTTTCTAAAGTAGGCGTTTCCGGAAATATAGGAATCTCATTGAAGTAACGACCAAATTCTGGGTTCTGTGAGAGTTGCGCGATTATCTGGTCATCCGGAACACCTCTGCCACTAAGTGCCGTCCATTCTTGTTCCGCCTTCATAAGAGAATTAGAAACGGAATCGAAGTAAGCGGGCGTCGTAAGAAGTGCGCTTTGCCCCGGTCTGGTGGGAAAATTCTCCGCGTTCTCCAGCAAACTAACAATCAAAGCTTCGTTACCACGAACTCCTGGGGTAGCCTCTAAATATCGGTTTGCCAACCGTATCTGACCCTCTGGAGAGAAAGGTTCTAACATACCTCCTATAATTGGGAGACCCTGTCCTCTAGTAACATTAGTTACAAAGTTCTTTGTTGCAGATAATGTAAGAGGAGCCCCCAGACCCGCCAGTAGTTTTCCTTTTGGACCCCACTCGTCTGGCGTAAGGGCCATTGCTGTACCGGAAACCCCAGCTACGCCAAGGTCTTTTGCTCCAAAAACCATAGTCCCAGGAATAGTGAACCTACGTTGGCCCCCTTGCATAAAGGTAACCCCGGGTGTGTTTGCAATGTTGTACAGAGCTTTGTTTAAAGCACCCGCCTCTTGGAGATCTTCAAAGGTCAACCCTTTGCTTACAAGTGTAGCGCCTGCCTTTATGGCACCCGACTGTGAAAGGGAACCTCCCATTACTCCTGCGATAAGTCCCGTTATCTTCTGTGCTTCAGTTATTTCTTGAGGAGTTAGGGCTTTATCCAAACCTATATTGGTAAGAACTGAGTCTAGAAGTTCTCCCGTGGCACGGTGAACGGGAGCAAGTTCGTAGTTTGGATCCACAACCACCATGGGCTCGAAGAGAGCGTTGGGATATTCCGTCGTATAAAGTCCAAGCGACATTCCTATACGGGGAGCATCCTCAAGATAAACGGATTCTGCTTCCCCCCGTGGATCTACAATGTTTTCCACAACATCTGTCAGGGGTTCGTAATCAATAAATCTTGCCAGATTACCAAAAGTATCATTGAACAGGGTGTTCGTTCCTGTAGGACTCAATACATAGTCCGCGCCCCGCGCTGCAAGATTTGGTAAATCAAGTAACGCTGGGATGCCCAAAATGGCCTCTCGCGTTGCAGCTTTTGCCCCGGTCTTTATTAGTCCTTCAAGCTCTTGAGCCGCTGCGAATTCTTTGGATAAATTTTCGTCCGTTCTTACAAATTGGATAATTTTATCCCAGTAATCTTCGGGAATTTCCCCGGGTCTCATTCCGGGAGGAAGATTAAACGTGACTGACTTCGTATCTCCACGCGGAGGGCCAGGAAGAAATTTTCCGTCTACTTTTTTGCCACCTGCCAAAGATCCAAGGTTCACGGTCAAAGGAATACTTTGGGTAGCCTCCAACTCTGGATCATAGGCCAACGTTCCGCCGGGTTCATAATACTCCCCGGCCTGTAACGGTCCTAGAGCAGGAGCTTCCGGAGGGGCTCCACTAAAGGGTTGTGCATCACCAGTTCCTTCAAGGACCTGTCCCTCTGTATTAGGGGCTAAATCTCTCTTAAATGTCCGCACAAAAGCGTCTACAACATCTCTTTTGTTTTCATCCCCTGTTTTAGGGTCCCGAAGGATTTCTGCAAAAGTCCGGTCAGAGCGCAACATGTTATGGTCACTGGAACGCCCGTCATTTAAGACGCTTTGAACTTGAGTTTCGAGAAGTGTGGGCATTACGGCGTCCTACTATTTAATTGTATATCTTCCATCGGATTCTTTAACTGCCTGCACTGCACTTGGAGTTTGACCTCGCTCAAACGATCCTCTGAACTCCATGAGGTTTAGACCTTCTTTCAAGAACTCTTGAATAGCATCTTTAGAGGACATGTTAGGAAAAGCCTGCAAAGCAGCAGACTCAAGCCTATTATAAAGATTAGCCGTGGTTTCTTCATCAACGGTCCTTGAAAGAGGAGATACGGCCCCTTTCCGCACCCCTGGAACAACTTTTCCCGCAATCTTTCTTGCAGCTAGTCTATATTTTCCCGCCGCACGACGATAATTTTCGGCCTGCTGTTTTGCACGGGAACCCTGCCCCATATCTACATCGCGTACAGCCGCACGTTCCAGCGCACGGGCGGTATGTTCCAAATCGACAATAGTGTCGGCAGAAAAAGCCGCTTTGTTCAGGTTGTTGTTGACTAAACGACTAGCTGCGTTGGCGTGTTTATTTTGCAATTCAGAAAGCCGTTGAAAGATAACGGTCTTTGAATCCCTGTCTCCGACAAAGGCTTGTAAGAACATTTTAATATCTAAATCCGAAGGGCGGGCATCCGGTATCATATCAAAAGCACGAATTCTATACCTTGCCAATGCCGCAAGATATTCAGCGGCACGTTCAAACTCATTCGCACTAATTTTTGGAGCGCCCTCGGCCTGAAATTTGTTAAAAATTTCTATAGCTTTGTTTTTTTCTCCTCTTTCGTTTGGTGTTAATTGGCTATCCGGCTTTAGAAACTTTTCCCACTTGGCTGTCGGCATGGCAACTTCTTCACCAGCCAAAACAACTGTTTCGTATAGTTCGCCTAAACCACTGCCTCTAAGTTCAGCAAGCCAAGTACCCGTAAGATTAAAAGCGCCACCCTGATCTGAGTATCGGAACATGATGGCATTATCCCGAATAGCGTCAGCGTTAGAATCTATCTGTTGTTGCAGGCTGCGCCCTTTCATACCAGAATCTATTTCTGATGGATCTTTAAAGTTTCCTGCGGCGGCATCATAGTTTTGTGCCGCTTTATCATAGGCAGTCCGCCATTGCTGCGGACTAAACGCAACCACCTTTTCTTTCTTTGCCATGGAAGGCAAATGCTTCCACAGACCTGTAAACGCAAGAACATTTTCTTCCCGATTATCTAGAACCAGATCTGGCATAATGTTGTTTATGTCGGATTTAATCGACGGCCAGTCTCTAGAAGCTCTGTCTATCTCTGATTCTGTAACAGATTTGAAACCTTTGTGAGACCCCGTACCAAGCATAATTCTTTTATCCGGGGTGACCTCCGCACCACTTTTCCAAGGCATAAATATAGCATTAGGAACAAAGTTTTCGCGAGTTGCACCACTCGGAGAAATCAAGGACTTTATGCGCGGATAACGTTGAGTAAGGTGAGGTGGAAGCACGGCTGGACTAGGAACAGCCGCTGCGGGCTTCGGCCTATTTGAGATATCCGAAATCCTAGTAGAAACTATGTCCGATATAGCTTGAGTAAGACCTTGTCCGCCTTTCAGGTTTGTAAGCCTCTTTAGATCCGCAGTAGTAAGCGTTTGCTTTTTTAATGCTTCCAAGGTGGCCGCATCTAGGTCCTGCCGCCTTGCTATGGCAGCTTCAAGCGCCTGATTGAAGACAGGTTCAAGAGTTTGGAAAAGCTTGTCTTCAGGAATTGATTTATAGGCACCTTTCGCTTTGCTGTCGTCGAGTCGCTTCTTCGTTGCAAGATCGTAGAAGCCTATGTCGCCAGGACCATACTCATACAATAAGAACTGTCCGGGTTTGCCATCTATAGTAAGTTCTACAGGGGTCTTTGAAAGAGCCTTTCCCTTGCCGTCGTCCTGGTCGGATTTTACGGTAAGAAATTTATTTGCTTCGTCAGGAGTTAAACCCGTTATTTTTCCCTGTGCATCATACTGAGACAAACGGACCTGTTGCGTATTCTTGTTCCGGTACACCCGTCTGCTAACTAATTCTCCGGGTTGCACTTTTCCAAGTTTACTTTGAGCGGCTCTTAAATCTTGCTCACTTAAATCTTTTCTAAGATAGAATTTTTCCGTGGTTGGAGGGCTTAGATTGTCTAAGGGACTTAACGTAAAATGTATTCCTTCTACAGGATTTATCTTCAGGGGCTTTCCGTCTGGACCTTTCTTTGTGGGATCATCCGCTGTGAGTGGTATTTCGCTATTAACAGGAAACAACTGCGGACCAAACCTCCTCAAAAGTGTGGTAGGATCGTCTATCTGAATGCGCTCTACAGGAATGGACTTTAGTTCAAATTTGCCCTTTGGATTTTTCGTCAGAAATTGAGCCGTTTTCGTTACAGACTTTATTGTCCCCTTGCCACCCCCTGCTGGGTCCGTGCGGGACCACGTATAAGGGGGGTTTTCTCCAGAAGTACGGATAGCAACGCCGCTATCTGAAAGAACAATTTTCATAGAGTTGTTGTTTGGGTTAAAGATGCGGGTTGCCCGTTGTTGCCTTCCGTCAGGATCTATTACATAACCAGGTTCAGAAAGCATGGGCTTCAACGTTGTAGTCTTATCGGGCGCTTCTTTTATCTCGCTCGTTATAAGTACCGGCTTCCCCTTTTTGTCTACGCGGTACGTTTCTACGTCGTTGGTTTGTTTGTTCGTAACTTGATACCCGTAGAAAGATTGGAAATTACCCTTGTCGTCCTTATACTGCCAACCCTTCCCTATAGGCTTGTAGTTCTTTTCTGCAAGCGAAATAGCAAGATTTTGTCGTGCATCGCGAGCTTTGTCTGAACGGGCCGCTTCCGTTTGTTGCAGGGTGAGCGCACTTTGCGTCAGAGCCCTCTCCTCATCCCTCTTGGCTTTTGCTGCGGCAAGTTCTGCGGACTTTACATCCGTGGCAAACTTGGATACTTGCGGCAAAAGAGGAGAAAAGAGCGCCCTTGAAGCTACCGAGAATTCACCCTCTCCGCGCTGTCGAGGAGCACTAGCATAATCAAATCCCGCTTTGGAAACTCCCAAAAGCAAATTTAATCTAGATAAATCTTTAGATTCTTGTAGTTGCTTCTGGTAATCGGTAGCGGCCATTCCAGGAAGGCCGCGCAACAAGGCCCGTTGCGTTTCAATACTCTCAGGCGTAAGGGCGGTGGGTTTAAAAATCTCCGCCTCGTCTAATTGATCGGCAATTGCTTTTACCCGTGGGTCCAGAACCCCTGTAATTCCATTAGCCATTAAAAACTCCTAGACAGGTCCTTGGCCCATGGGCATTGGTCCGGGCATCTCGGCCATATCGGCCATCATTTGCATTTCGTCGCCACCGCCAGGAGACATCTTGTTGACGGCATTGACTACGGCTTCCGTGCCGGATGATAGATTATCGGCTATCGCACCCTTCGCAGCAAGATTTGTGATACCACCGTCTACCTCACCGACTTCTGCCAACTCTTCCTGCATTAAAGCGCCAATGCCCTTGTCGAGTTCTGCAAGCTGTAGCGTAGGCTGCACAAGGGCTAAGACGGAGTCTGGGGTCTGGTCCGCGTCGGATTGACCGACTACAGCGGCCAACCGCCCACGGTACTCAGAAACATCGGCTTGGTCGTTCCAAACCGCGTTCATAATTTCACGGAAATCGCCCGCTGAATTAAGCTCCATCATGCTTTCAGCCGCAGCCTGATCCGCAGCGGCACCAATCTCTTCGGCGGCAACTTCCTGAGTAGCTTGCGACATGTCTCGGCTTGCCGCTTGTAAGACTTCCGCAGGAAGCATCTCTGCCATTGCAGCCATTTCCATTTCTGGATCCATACCTTGACCCATACCTTGACCCATACCTTGACCCATACCGGGGCTCATACCTTGGTCCATGGGCATTGGTGCGGGAGCCGCCATCGCTTCCGGTGGCATCATGCCTCCATTTGCCATTCTAAACATGCGTCGGTTAAGTACATCTCTCATGACAAAATCCTTAATTAAAATAGGCCACCAATTTGTTTCGCAGCGGCCCCTGCGCCAAGAAGTCCTACCCCCGCGCCCGCTGCTTGCTGGAAGAGTGAGGGTGTCGGAGCACTAGGCGATATCACCGTACCAAGGGTCATCGAAGATGACGGAGCACCTTTGTATATATCAGACAAGAAGCCTAGTCGCTGATACGGTTCGTACAGATCTTGGTACGTGTTCTGACGAGTAGCATCAAGCTGCTGTTGCGCTATGTCGCGCTGCTCTGCACCCAGGTTCTGCAACGTCGCAATATCTTTAATTCCCGTAGCTTGGGCCAGTTCAGCGGCACCCAGTTGTTGTCCACCAATGCCAGCCTGCACCCGACCAAGGTCCCCGTACAACGCGCCAATGCCGCGCATCAATTCTGATTGCGCCTGCTGCCGCCGTTGCTGGTTTTCAAAGGACGAAGACGCCGTTTGTAGGGCTTGCTGGTAGTTCTGCGAATACATGTCGGCCAGCGATTTTGCTCTAACATCCGCAAACCCACGGCCCAACTCTGAACGTTCCACACCAAACCGGCTACCGCCAAAGGACGAGCCCGCACCTGCGGCGAGTTGGTTATACTTAATTGCTTCCTGCCGTTGCAGTTCCTTCATCGTTTGGTCGATGACTTCCTGCTGATACGGGTTCATGTATGCAGAAAGGTCGTCGGGCCGGAACATCTGAGCGGAGCCTTGTGCCGCCGCCGTCGCAGCGGCCAATGCGCCATCGTCACCAAGAGCTTGACCTACCGTCCCAAGACCTGCCGACAGAGCGTCCGTACCGGAAGTCAAGTAGCCCTTATAACCTCCGATACCACCCGCAGAGGTTAAATCGGCAGCAAGACCCGGTGTGTCTTCCGTTCCGTATATCTGACCTTGAAGGTCTGACAGACCCGCGACCTCATACTTGGGA
>UEXM01001165.1_pt1 | contig 23555 bp, 18 predicted proteins | sample 1796661 | NCBI WGS metagenome assembly UEXM01 (sample SAMEA4772469, study PRJEB27181) | metagenome | reverse complement strand
CTTGTTCCTTCAAAAAAACCAGTAAACACTCACTTGCGGCGTAGTAAATCCCCTTCGTTGCCTTCGGAATTTAATTTTGCGTACATATTACTATCCTCATTTTTTATATTTTCTTTTATTAAACATCTATCCGCCTACTATTTTTAGTATAGCAATACTATTTTTATTTAAGTAGCGCTTACAAAAACGCAAGTTATCACTATTAATTTACAAAAATCCATTTATTTAGAAATAATAAACTTCTAGAAGCCAGCACACATAAGTATTTTATTTTTTATAATGCCTTTGATTGCCAAATTATATATACTTACATTATCAAAAATTACATATTTTTAACATAAATTTTCGAATTTAATAACGTTTTATTATTTATTGGCTCTTATTTTTTATTATGTGGTATCAGACATCGAAGCGTTGCCCCCAAAATAATCTTGCCATTTTCTGTGCGTGTGCTTTATTCATCTCAAGGTCCGCATACAAGTTCTGGAGGTCTAGAAGCTCATCAATCCCTGACTTACTAGAGATCGCAAAGTTCTGAGTCATTGGAGCGCCCAATGTCTTATTTATCTTGCCCTTGCTTTTGCTGCTTCCACAGCTGACTTGTGGGCTAGCTTCTCTCTTTTCTTCATGGCTTCGATTGTTTGTTTGTGGTCGTGGTCCTTCAATTGCTGCTCCATTCGCTTCGCTTCTAGGGCTAGGGCTTGTGCTGATGCATGCTGAAACATCTCTCTTTTGTTCATATCGGATACCTTCTGATATTCGGTTGGTGGGTTGCATTGAATTACTTTCTCTATCGTACTTAACGCCAGTTAGCGCTGAGAAAGTCAGCCTCGTGCTTTTGAGCTTCGATCCTGCTGCCGATCTTCCTTGCATCGCAAAACTGATGCCGGTCGGAAACCCTCTGTCGTTAAAATTAACCAGGGGCTCAACACCAACAGCCCGAACATTGTCGAGGAATTCGGTGAAGGTCTTGCCGTTGCTCTTCTCAACAGCTTTTGACAATCTAGCTATGATCCTGGATTTCCAAGGTGCCTGTGACTCTCCGGTCCTTTCGAATTTGTTGATCGTGCCTTCGAATTCTTCTCGGGTTAAATCAGATCCCCATGTCATGTCAGGCGATGGTGTGACACTTAGGCCCAGCTCTTTCTCAAGCTCTCTCATGACTTCCATACCTTTGCTGTGGTCGTTACTGTCTTCGACAAGGGGGTAAGGCTGGGGCTTATTTCCTTTTCCTTTTGCATCCCTTGCTAGCCCCCTCTCAACCGCTTGCGGGTTATTTTGGACTCTGCACGCGAGGATATGGATGTGCTGATTCTTTTTCTCATCGTGCAAAGCTGCCGTCCATTTTGTGTCTAGACCATACCCCATCCGCTTCATGTATTTTTTGGCAACCTTCTTCCACTCCTTTGAGGAAAGCTTCTCACCTTCCGGCAGACTGATTATGTAATGAGAAAACCTGTTATCGCTTCGCTTGTTTTTATCAGCTAAAAAGTCAAATTCAGCGGCAATTGGTTTGATGTCAATATCTTTTACTCTACCCTTCTTATCCCTTTTTATCGGGTTCGGAGCCATGCCCTGGGTGTGGATGTGGTGAACGCACTCCTTAACGTCGTGCTCGTGACCGTCGCCCCTATATATGTATGCTAGGGTTCCTTCTGATCCGTTTCTATGTGACATTTTTTTGTGTATCATTTTTATATACTCTTTTTATTATTTGATGCTGTAAATCTTTTGAGCTAACTTGCTGATTAGCTCTTTGATCTGTGCGATGCTATCAGACTCTCCTTCCATCTCGTCTTCAAGCTCAGTCAGATAGCTGTGGAGAATCGTCAGGTAGTGCTCAAGATCAACCAACCCACCCAACTGCTTAGGCTGGTTATTTCCGGACAATACAAAGTCTCTTACAAAGCTAGAAGGATCCCCAGTCCAGCCGGACTCCCTCATAATCTTATGGAGCTTATGGTGTTCGGGCATATTAAGGCGAAGCATTAAAGCAGGCACACGCTTTTCGCCCGGTGCTTTCTTCGGTCTTCCGCCCTGGCCTTTTCGCTTTGGCTGAACTTCGATGGTTTGATTTTCATTTTCGATATTCATAGACATCTCTTTATTGTTTTTGTTTTTATCTTTAAAGCGCAGAAACCGCAGGTTTTGAGCATCCAGCGTATCAATAACGGAAAACCGGAGGTTTGGAGTTACTTGATACATAGCTGGCCTCTATCTTTTTGTTGTTTTTATTAGTATATCAAAGTCATATCAATCTCAGACTAAAATTAGCCACTTACTTTATTGATTAATAAAACGAAAAGCAGAATTAAGCAGTATGGAAAATCAAGAATGACGGAATAACGTGATATTTTACTTTAATATATGCAGATGCTAATTAATTTACTATGTAGCAATGTGAATGGGAAAGTATCTCTAACAACCTCACTAATTTATATGTAGATGCTAACTATTTGCTTGAAGGTATTTTCAATAGATTTCAAAACAAAATAACACACAATCACGTCATTTTTTACTTTAATATATGTGAAAGCTAACTATTTTTTGCAGATATTGTGTATCACATACCCGACAACTAAGTGATGCGACTGCTTTTAGATGTGATGCATATTTGCTGGGTAAGTGATACTTTTTTGTTGACTAAGTGATTCGACCCCGTTCAATTAGTGATACTTACCCGGCGAAAAAGTATTACATTTATTGACGAAAGTGGCACTTCTAACTATAATAAGTATTACATCTTTGTCGGGTAAGTGATTCTAAAAATGGCGAAAGCATACAGCGAATACGAGCACCAGATCGCGGCTGCCTCTAAAGCCTGGAGATACTATGAGTGGGTCTGCTCTGACGAATACGCACAAGAGCAAGAGGACCGTCACGTAGTGATCGCCGAAGGCGCATATACTGGGCGACCCTCCGTCCCACTTCAAAAGCAAAAGAATCGAGCATTAGACGAATACAAAGTCGCTCTCGAAAGCTTGCGCGAATATGAAAAAGAAAGGCATCTCAAACACATGCCAGAGGACGATGTAAAAAACTTTGTCCAAGCCCAGGGGCACGATGCCAAAGGCCGGAAAAGGGGTGGAAGAGCCCTAGCCCTCCAAAAGTACATCAGGAGAATTGAGCGGCAAGTCGAAGAGACCAGGGAAGCACCTGACAGCGACTTTGTGCGAAAGGATGGCAGAGGTCGCCCTCCGATGAGCCGTGCGCAAAAAATCAGGCACTTTGAAAGACTGATCGAAAAAGCCAAGGCTGAGCTACTCGACATCTATACGGAAATGAGCGAAGAGGATCGGATCTGGCACGAGATGCACGATCTTAAGACAGACCGCAGACAGCTACGTCTCGCTCTCAGGGATCCGGACAACAACCAGTCGGCGAGGATCTGGAGGCAGTTTGAGACGGCTGAAAAAATCGAAGAAGCTCTAACAGACGTCAATGCTCTGATTTCAAAGCGTGAGGCAGAGCTAAAGATGATACAGGCTGGGATCGAGTTGCCGAAAAGAGCGGAGGATATAGATCAGGACGGCCCTCACTCTGCTGAGCTGTATCGTCGGACGCTTGAGCACATGATCAAAGAGCAGCGAAAAATAAAGAAGCTCGAAGAAGAAGCGGAGCGACTTGGTATCGATGTCGAAAAGCTCAAAGACTTGATGTAGTCCCCCTCGCCTTCGGCTCAGGGAAGAGTCCAGGTCTGCTCTTTGCCATTCAGCAGAACTTCATCACATCCCCTTTTTTGTGTACAATGCGCCGCTCCCGATATGTCCCCGTAGCTCAGTAGGATAGAGCAGCTGCCTCCTAAGCAGCAGGTCGCAGGTTCGACTCCTGCCGGGGACACGAATTTCCGCGAACAGTGCCGCGAATACTAATACCCTCCAATCAGCAGAAATAGCTCACAGAGACCATTCGATTTTTGAGCTACGATCAATAGTGACGCTAATTTGTGACACGTCACGCCAATGGATTTTTGAGGTCGACGCCGGTATCTTTGTCGACAGTTATTAAAGCGGTTCCGCCCCGTCAGGAGAGCAGTCAATGAGAACCTTAGAAATGTGTGCTGGTGCTGGAGGACAGGCTCTGGGACTGCATTTGGCCGGTGCAGAACACGTCGCTCTGGTCGAGCTGGACTCATATGCCTGCGAGACGCTCCGAAATAATAATGAGCGCCTTGGTCTTGGTTGGGGACCCGTGCTCCAAGAAGATTTGCGGGTTTTTGCAGAGCAACAGGCACATGAATATGTCGGTCGTGTCGACTTAGTCGCAGGCGGCGTGCCGTGTCCCCCATTTTCCAAAGCTGGCCTACAACTTGGCAATGAGGATGACCGAGACCTCTTTCCCACTGCTCTTGATATTGCCAACACAATCAGGCCTCAGGCCGTGATGTTGGAAAATGTCCCCGGATTGCTCGAAGCCAAGTTTGCGGACTACCGCCAATCTATCCTCGACCGTTTGGAATCCATGGGTTACTTCGGCAGTTGGCAACTTCTTCAGGCATCAAGCTTTGGAGTGCCTCAGCTGCGACCACGGGCTGTCTTAGTCGCGGTTAACGCAAGGCTGAGGGATCATTTTGAGTGGCCAGAACCTTTAGAGGAGCCTGCGCCCACGGTCGGCGAGGCTCTCTATGATTTGATATCGTCCCAGGGCTGGCCGATGGCCCGAGAGTGGTCTCAGAAAGCGAATAAAATAGCCCCTACGCTAGTTGGAGGGTCTCACAAGCACGGCGGGCCTGATTTGGGGCCAACCAGGGCTAAACGCCAGTGGCAAAGTCTCGGCATCAACGCACATAGAGTGGGATCAGACCACGAGATTCCGGGAGAAGATTTTAGAGGTGTAATTCTGAGAAACGGAACGATCAGAGAGGGTTTCGAAAATATGCCCCTGCTGACTGTCCGTATGGCCGCTCGCATTCAAGGCTTTCCTGATTATTGGGAATTCTCGGGATCAAAGACCCACGCATACAGGCAGGTCGGGAATGCCTTTCCTCCTCCCGTATCTCAAGCAGTAGGCCAGATGATCATGCAAGCAATCGAAACAGCGGATGCGTTGGAAAGGGAAATCGAAGAAACACAGCAGCAGGTGCTTTTTGCATGAGTCCAACACCTATAACAACAGCGTTAATTGCAGAGCAACGGGCAAACTTTCACAGAGAGCTTTTCAATCGAAACATACTGACTTGCTCAACAAACAAAAAGAAGTCAAAAACTGGATACATAGCGAGCAATGGAGACTCAGGCCAGGTATTTAGCGCAACGCTCTCTCACATGCTTGCCGAAAAGATCGCCAGTAATCTCGGTATGAGCGTGCCCGTTTTGCCGAAGAAACGGGAAGGACAGTCTCTGGGTAACGATTTCGAGATACTTTGTGAGGAATTCATCAGAAAGACGTTTCTCGGAATGAAACATCTACGACCAGGATCTTGGGTCGTCGAAAAAGTTGCAGGACGCTCAGAGGATAAAGTATCTAAATACGCTCAATACTCCCACCTTGCGGAGCTAAAGCGACTAGCGGAAGAGAATACGGGCCTGGCAAGCTTTCTGGGGCATGGCTACACCGTTGCTCCTGACGTGATCATCGCCAGAAAACCTGAGCCTGATAGCGTGATCAATAGTGGGCCGTCATCAGCTTTGGTCGACAACACCGTAGCAACTATGTCGACATTGAGAGAGTCCAACTATCCGGACGGAATGGCAGAGGAGATCCTTCACGCAAGCATCTCTTGTAAGTTCACAATGCGCTCAGACAGGGCTCAAAACACCCGCACAGAAGCACTCAGTCTTTTGAGGAACCGCAAAGGACGCTCTCCCCACATAGTCTCAGTCACAGCAGAGCCAACACCCAGCCGAATCTCCTCTCTCGCACTCGGCACCGGAGACCTGGACTGTGTGTATCATTTTGCACTGTTTGAGCTGAAAGAATTACTAGAAAATAGCGAGTGGTATGACGCACTCGACCAGCTGAACATTATGATCGAAGGTAAGCGACTACGGGACATCGGCGATCTGCCACTGGATCTGGCTGTCTGAACTTTTGATCTGCACTTGAGGGGGCTTGGTTCGAGTCCCTTTTTTAACCTCGAATTACATTGACATAAAATGAACTTCTGCCTATTTTTACGGAAAAAAGAAACTTTTTTGTTGTCACCCAACCCCCGATTTTGCACTACTCTGCACTACTAGACATGCGAACTAAATAGAAAAATCAATAACTTAAAAATTTATGACAACCCCCTCCTAAGGGGAAGGTAGCAGGTTCGAGTCCTGCCTGGGGTACCATAGCCCTTTCCGGATCAGCTCGTTCAGAAAATCAATACACTGCAGTCTGAGGAATCGTATTCATTAACATCCGATGTCTCGATAACTGTGGCGGTAGCAACCGTACCCACAGCTACCAGTCCATCTATGCTTTCCTCGTACCGGATTTCTATACCGGATGACTCAGGCTCCCCCACTACCCGCACTGCACCGCTGGTAGGGCAGCCTCCGCCGGTTAACCGCTGAATATCTTCCTCGGTGGTGATCTCAACAAATCCATCAGTCAGTGACCCGATCAATCGCGCATTTAGAGTTACTGTGGTTGTTCCGTTCAACGTACTCAACTTTGTCTCAGCATTCTCAATCGCCTGGTAATTATTATTCCGCAGGAACTCGAGCGCATCGGTGGTATAGGTTTCTGTTCTCGCGCCTTCGGTCGGCACGACGATCTTCCAGAAATCGGCGCCTTGCATCGCGATTGAGTCGCCGGAAGCCGAAATCGATCCAGTGAGGTCGATTTCCTGAAAACCATCGACTCTCTGTGTGCCATCGCTCTCAGATTCAATATTAACGTAGGTGTAGGTGCCATTGAGCACCACTGTGCCCAGCGCAGCGGTTGTCAGCTGGCAGTTACGAAATTCCAGGGTGAAGTCAGTCTGAGCGTCCCCGTTCAATGTAAACTCTAGCGTGCCGGAGCCTGTGTTATCGCAGCGAACGGTAAGAGTATTCCCGGACTGCCCCACGGCATCGTCCAGTTCGAGGGCTGCTTCACGGATCTGGTCAATCGACAGGTAGGTTTGCTCGGCGCCTGAATAGACATCGAGAACTTCTTGGAAATCTTCAAAACCCTCTACCGCTGCCCTTCGTTCGCTGAGCCCACCGGAATCGAGCTCTAATCCGACATTGTCTGGCCTGGGTGTCGGAGTGCCGCCAATTCCATCACTGCCTCCACCGCTACTACTGCTGCCCCCGCCACCACACGCCACCAAAGCCGATACGGTGCCGAGCACCAGAATTCTGGATGTTGTTGTTCTGACCACAGCAAATGCTCCCTATTACAGCGGCCGGCGCGAACGGTTGACCCTTTCCGGGTCACCCGACTTCCTTTCGCGTCTTCCCAAATCTACCTGAGGTGCTGAGTGGCCGCGGCCACCCAACTGTTAATCACGGCTTACACCTTAAAAAGAGTAGTTCATGCAATGAAAAACCGGCAATATTTTGCAAACATTTCACGTTATGGGTTGCCGGTTTTCAGTGTTTCCAGATCCACGGGTGCAACACCCAGGTCGCGCCAGTTTTCCGGGTGGCAGGTAAACAGCAGAATCTGATGGCGGCGGGCGGCATCGAACAGAATGCGTTTCATCTGTTCAAGGCGTTGTTTGTCACTGTGCACCAGGGTGTCATCGAGAATGATCAGCGTGGGCCGGCCAGCCTCCTGCAGCAGATCAGCGTAGGCAAAGCGGCTGATCAACCCCATTTGCTCACGGGCACCAAAGCTCAGTTCCTGAAGCTCTCCACGCTCCTGCCCCTGCTGGCCGGTACGGGTGAGTTGCCCCGGGACCAGGTGGTCGTCCACTTCCAGACTGGCTTTGGGAAACAGCACGTCCAGGTAGTGGTTCAAATGCTTCTGCAACGGGGCCTGTAGCCTCCTCGTCAGCGCCTGGCGTTTGTCCTGCAGCAGCCCCTGCAACAGGTCCAGCGCCTCGGCGCGGCGATGCAGTTCCTGGTAGCGCCGGCGCGCATGTTCCAGGCGGGCGGCCAGTTCGTCCCGCTGCTCCTCGAGTCCCTCAGCGCCCCGGCTTTCCAGCTTGCTCTGCAACCCGGTCAGTTCCAGGGCTTCTTTCTGGTGGCCTTTTTCCAGCTGCTCGGCGCTTGCCCTGAACCGCTCCATATCCTGCTGGATCAGTTCCGGGCGGGCCTCATCAATCTGGCTCTGGCGCTGGCTGACGAATTGCTTCAGCCGGGCTTCCCGCTCTCCTGCTTCCATCACGGACTGCTGCAGGCTCTTGAGTGTGGCCTGGCGTTCGGGGTCGTCCAGCTCATTCTTGAGCTGCTGCCATTCCGCTTGCGCCGTCGCCAGGTTCTGGGCCGCTGCAAACTGCTGTTTGCTGTGTTCCTGCAGTTGCGCGTCGGCCTCACGCAGTTGCAGTTCGGCCGCGTCAAAAGCCGCCTCAGCACCGGCCAGCTGTGGGGTGTCCGCATTGGCCGGCGGTAACGCCTCGTGTTCTGTTTGTAGCTGGCTCAGCCGCCCCGCCAGTTCCTGTTGCTGGGCCTCCAGGGTTTCCACGCCGCGCGGTGCAACGGACCCCAACAATGCTTCCAGCCGCTCAATGGTTTGCTGACACTGCAATTGCTCGGCGGCGCGCTGCTCCGCTTGCTCCAGGCTGGTCACGTTGAGGGCTTTCAGCTGGCCGTCGTAGTCTTCCTGCAGCCGCTCCAACTGGCGCTGAACCCTGGAGAGATCCTCCCCGCCCGGGGTGATGGTCAGTTGGCCGAGGCCAGGCAACATCAGGGTGGTTTCCGCCAGCAACAAGCGGTCGCCCTCACCTTCCACGGCTTGGCCGTCGACGGAGAGGGAGCGGCCATTGTCGAGCTGGTAATGAAGCCGGGTGGCAATGGCACGGGAGCGAATGCGCTCCTCCTCGAGCCGGCGGTGAATCCCCCGCAGGTTCTCCAGGCCGGCCACATCAATCAGGCTGGCCTGCTGCTGCTTGCGGGCATTCTTCAGCTCTGCCAGGTAGTCACGGGCCCGGGCCAGTGTCTGCTCCAGCGTTTCCAGCTGCTGTCGCACCTGCCGCAGCTCTGTGTCCAGGCGGGCCCGGTGTTCCTGTTCCTTGGCGGCGCGAACCTGGCTGCGCGCTCTCTCATAGGCCTGTTTCGCCTTGGCCTGGGTTTCAGCCACCCGGGCTTCGCGGTTTTTCAGGGCCTCTTCCGCCTCGCGGCAGGCTTTCAGGTGCCCGGCACGGCTTTCGAGCTTCTGGCTGGCCACCTCTGCCTGCTGCTGTTGCTGCCGCAGCAGCCTGAGGTTCTGCTGGCAATCCACCAGCGCCTGCTGCTCACGCTGCTGCGCCTGCTGCCATTGTTCAATCTCCCGGAAGCGTTGTTCTGCTTCCTGCAGGTTTTTGCGGGCGGTCTCCCAGGGCCGATCCTGTTCATTCTGCTGATGGCGCTGGCGCAGCTCGCCAAGCCGATCCACCAGGGTCTGATACTGGCTGATGCGCTCGTCCAGGGCCGCCAGCTCGGTCTCCAGGCTCTGCTGCTCGTCCCCCAGCCGGGCGTAATCTCCCCGGGGTTTTCCGGTACCGGTGAGCAGTTCCGCGCGCTGGCTCTGCACCTGCTGGATCACATCGTCACCACCGCTGCTGGCCACCTCGCCCAACAGACTGTTGAGAGCAGACTTGAGGTGGTCGCCGGCATACGCCACCGCATCGTGAACATTCTGCCCGCTGCCCTGCTCCACCCACAGCAGACCGGGTATGCCCCAGTGCTTGTCCTGACTGGCACCGCGGGAGGCGAACTGAAAACCCAGCAGATCCGCCAGTTTGTCCTCGGCTTCCTCACCGGAATACGATTCGCCGCCCACGCTCAGGTCACAGCGTTTCTGCTGGAGGAAGCGCTTCTTCAGGTGCCAGGGCTGATCCTGAGCGACAAACTCCAGCTCCACCGAAGGCGCCGCCGAGGAATCGCCCCAGGGGCGCAGATCGTCCACGCTGCTGGAGCGGTGGCGCTCGAAGAATGCAGCACGAATGGCACGCACCAGGGTGCTCTTACCGGATTCGTTGGGGCCATGAATCAGATTCAGGCCCGGGTTCAGATCGGTCAGTGTGAGGGGTTGGCGGAACTGTCGCAGCTGCTCGATGCGAAGGCGCTGTAACTTCATGACGGCTGCTCCCCGCTGACCCTGGTGCCATTGCCATCTGCTGCACTGGCGTTGGCACCGCTGCGATCCATCAACAGCCCGGTGAGTATTGCCAGGGCGTCCCGGGCCGGCAATGCACGGACTCCGTCGTCACCGGCTTGCTGCTCCCTCAGCTCGGTAATCACGTCGCCCAGATAACCATCCGCGTTCAATTCGGCAATGTCGTCATCGGTGGGCTGCAGCGACAACCCGCTGCGATCACACTGCACGCTGCGGTGTTTTGCTTCCGCCACCGACAGCGCCTGGAGCAACCGACGCTCACCGGCCAGGTCCACCTCGCCGGTGAGCCTCAGATCCAGCACCGCCGGCGCTGCTAACTCATCAAGCCGGGCCAGCACCTCATCCAGATCGGTCGGCACATTGAGGTGCTCGCGCCACTGCACCCACTCGAACTGCCCGATGCGATGGGGCGTGACTGTCGGCTCAGTGCCGGGCGCGCTTATGTCGACAACCAGCGCCACCCCTGCGTCATTGTTGCGGAATCGCTCCGGTTCCGGCGTGCCGCTGTACCAGGTGCGGGGATTGATCTGTTTGACGCCGTGCCAGTCACCCAGCGCCAGGTAATCCAGCCGCGCCCGTTCAACCCGATCCGGGGCGATGGGGTTGGCGGAATCGATGCCCTCGGCCAGCACCCCCTGCACGCTGCCATGGGCCAGGCCAACCCGGATCAGGCCGGGCGCCGTTTGCCACTGGTCAAACGCCTCGGTGAGATCGCTGTGGGTGTGGCGCTGGGTCAGCGGGGCCGGCAGCACCGCCATGCCCTGCTCCGGCAATTCCACCACGCCCGGCGCCAGCGCCAGATGAACATTTGCCGGCACCGCACCGAGGCGCTGGGCGCGGGTCCACACACTCTCGGCCAGGGCCGCATCGTGGTTGCCGGGCAACATGACCCAGGGGCCCTCAAAGGCGGCCAGAGCGTTGAATACCCGGCGGATGGTGCGGTCCGATACGGCCTGGGCGTCAAACACATCACCGGCCACCAACACCGCATCGCACTGTTCATCCACCGCCAGCTGCGCCAGTCGCTCAATGGCGGTGTATCGGGCTTCCGCGAGCGCAACCGCATCATCGTTGTCGAAACGGCTGTAATAACGGCCTATCTGCCAATCAGCGGTGTGGAGAAAGCGGGGCATCGGGTTTCCTTTGGCTCTGGAGAACAATTTTCGGGGGATCAATCCGCCGTTAACTCTACGTTCAAACGGCGACGAACGAAAGTCTGGCCCGGTTTGTGCAGACACCGGGATATATGACCCTGCAAGCGTTCGATTTTTGTCGCCATCGACAGGTGACAATGGGAGGTTACCAGCCGTGTCGCTGCTTACATCACTGATCAAGGCCAGCACCCAGTTCCAGAGTGCGCTGGAAAAACGCCCTGCTGCCCCTGCCGAACAGGCGGCCGGCAAGGCCGGCGAAGCGGTGGCTGTGGATCAGCCGTCATCACCCACCGATGACCGTTTTACCCGCACCGCACCGCAAAATCCGGACCTGGCGGCGTTGAAATCCCGCCAGTTGTCGGTCACGGATTACAAACAGACCGTGGGGCAGGATCTTGCCTTCATACGGGAAACCCTGCGGCACAAACTTGCCGAGTACGGGATGCATCCGGCCACCGCGATCAATGTCACCAAAGGTGATAACGGCAATGTGCAGGTGGAAGGCAAACTACCGGAAGCCAAACGCGGGCAGATTGAGCAGGATCTGAACAACAACAAGGGATTTCAGGATGCGTTCAGCCGCCTGAGCGTGAACGAGCCCACCCTGCATTTCGTGGACAACGCGCTGAAGCTGAACCGCGCCTATGGCGTCAATAATTCGTTACTGGACACCCTGGTCAGTGACAACCAGCAGTTCAATGGCCTGCAGGATCTGGTGCACCGCTACGACACCATGCGCAAGACCGTCAGCTCAGAGCAGCTCGAGGCGGCGGGCGCCCGCAAGAATTACGCGTTCAGCTTCAATACCCGCGCCTAGGTTGCAGCAGATCCGGTGGGCGGAGCTGCCGCACCGGACTTACTGGAAGGGTTCCGGGTCGCCCTTGCCGACCCGCGTCACCTCCGGCACATCACCGGTCATGTTGACCACGGTGGTGGCCTCAAACCCGCAGAAACCGCCATCAATGATCAGGTCCAGCTCGTGCTCCAGGGTGTCGCGAATCTCGTAGGGGTCGGTCATCGGATCGGATTCGCCGGGCAGAATCAGCGTGCTGCTCATGATCGGCTCACCCAGCTCACCCAGTAACGCCTGCACGATGGGGTTGTCCGGCACCCGCAAGCCGATGGTCCGGCGCTTGGGATGGAGCAACCGGCGGGGAACTTCGCTGGTGGCATCCAGAATGAAGGTGTAGGGCCCAGGGGTGAAGGTTTTCAGCAACCGGTACTGGGTGTTGTCCACTTTTGCGTAAACCCCGATGTCGGACAGGTCCCGGCACATCAAAGTGAAATTATGTTTGTCATCCAGCTTGCGCACCCGCTTGATGCGGTCCGCCGCCTGCTTGTCCCCGAGATGACAGCCAATGGCGTAGGCCGAATCGGTCGGATACACGATCACCCCGCCGTTGCGAAGGATATCCACCGCCTGGTTGATCAGCCGTTTTTGCGGCGTTTCCGGGTGTATCTGGAAAAACTGGCTCATTGAGGCTCTCCCGAGGCCATCGCCGGATCTTTTTTCGACCCGCCCATACAGTTGGGCGACTCCGGCGCGGCCTGTCCGGATGCCACCCACTCCTGCGGTGAGTATAGATGCAACGCCAGGGCGTGAACCTCGCCCGCCAGCTCGTCCGCCAGCACCTTGTAGATCGCCTGGTGACGCTTCACTTTCATCTGCCCGTCGAAATCCGCTGATACCAGCGTCACCTTGAAGTGGGTTTCGGAATTGGGCGGCACGCTGTGCTTGTGGCTTTCATTGGCCACCTGCAGATGATCCACGGCAAACGCCGACGACAGTTTCTGCTCGATCGAATTCTGAATTTTCATGGGTCGTTCTGCTCCTTTTCGCGCTTCCGCGCGCGAACTGCATATCAGTATCTGTCACCAGTCTACTACAGAGCCCGCCAGCCTTGACACAACAAGGCCAAAAGGCCATCTTCCCTTCCCGATCCGAACACGCCCGATGCCATGCAACTGTATATTGCCGAAAAGCCGAGCCTGGGCCGCGCTATCGCCGCGGCGCTGCCTGCGCCCCACCAGAAAGGGCCGGGGTGGATTCGCTGTGGCCAGGGGGATGAGGCCGTCACCGTCAGCTGGTGCATCGGGCATTTGCTGGAGCCGGCGGAACCAGGCAGCTACGACCCCCGTTGGCAGAAATGGCGCCAGGAAGATCTACCACTGTTTCCCGAGCGCTGGGAAGTTACCCCCAAAGACAGCGTGCGCCAGCAGCTCAACGTGCTGGAGTCGCTGATCCGCCAGGCCGATACCATCGTGCACGCCGGCGACCCGGACCGCGAAGGCCAACTGCTGGTGGATGAGGTAATCCGCTATTTCGGGGCCACCTGCCCGGTTCAGCGGATCCTGATCAACGATCTGACCCCGGCGGCGGTGGCCCGCGCCATCCGCAGCCCGAAAGACAACCGCGAGTACCGCCGGCTGTCGCATTCGGCGCTGGCCCGCCAGCGCGCGGACTGGCTGTATGGCATCAACCTGACCCGGTTCTACACCCTCAGCTATCAGCAGCAGGGGCAACAGGGGGTTTACTCGGTCGGCCGGGTGCAAACGCCAGTGCTGGGCCTGGTGGTTGAACGCGACCACACCATCGAACACTTCGAGCCCAAACCCTTTTATCGCATCGAAGCCACGTGCCACGGCATTGAACCGGACAGCGATCCGTCACCGTTTACCGCACGCTGGCTGCCCGACGAGGCTTTCCGCGAGCACCTGGACGAAGAAGACCGCCTGCTCGACAAGGCCACCGCCGAGCAGATTGCCGGCACGGTGGAGGGCCGGCCCGGTACCATCACCGAATCCCGTTTCCGCGACCGCAACGAGGCACCGCCCCTGCCGCTGTCGCTGTCGGCATTGCAGATCGAAGCCGGGCGGCTGTTCCGCATGGGCGCAAAGGACGTCCTCGATACCGCCCAGAACCTCTACGAGCGGCACCAGCTGATCACCTATCCCCGCTCCGACTGCCGCTACCTGCCGGAAGGCCACTACGATCAACGCGAGGGGGTGATTCGCGCCATCGGCCAGGTGGATGGCGAATTGACCCGGGCCTGCGATCAGGCCGATCGGACCCGGCGCACCGCGGCATGGAACGACAAGCAGGTGGACGCCCACCACGCCATCATCCCCACCAGCCGGCCGGCGGCTAGCGGCAAACTGACCGCAGCGGAAACGAAGATCTACAACCTGATCGCCCGTTTTTACCTGATGCAGTTCAGCGCCGATGCCGTGCACCGCGAAGGCCGGCTGACCGTCACCATCGGCGAACACCGCTTCCGCGCGACGGAAACGGCGATACTGACACCGGGCTGGAAAACCCTCGAGATCAAACAGCGGGACGCGGCCCAGGAAGCCCGCAAGGCACCGTTGCCACGACTGGAAAAAGGAGAGCCGGCCCTGTGCGACCAGACCGCCATCCGCGAGCGCAAGACCCAGCCGCCGCAGCACTTCACCGACGCCACCCTGTTGTCAGCGATGACCAACATTGCGCGCTTCGTGAGCGATCCGGAACTGCGCAAAACGTTGCGGGAAACCGATGGGCTGGGTACCGAAGCCACCCGCGCGGCGATCATCGACACCTTGTTCAAGCGCGATTACCTGTACCGGGATAGCCGTCACATCAAGGCGACTGACAAGGGCAAGGCGTTGATCGGCGCATTGCCTGACACCGTCAGCAAGCCCGACATGACCGCCCTTTGGGAAGCCACGCTGGACACCATCAAGCGAGGCGAGGGAGACCCGAGGCAGTTCCTGGCGGACCTGAAACAGCAGATCAGCGGTTTTATCCGCACCCGCCCGGACACCGGCAGCGCACCGGGCGCCGATCAACCGGCGGCGCCCCACTGCCCCAAATGCCGCACCGCGATGCGGGAGCGGGAGGGCAAGTTCGGCCGCTTCTGGGCCTGCACCCGCTTCCCCGACTGCAACGGCACCCGGCCGCTGGAAGACAACGCACCGGCAGACGGCACCAGCCAGAAGCCGGTGCCCTGCCCCCACTGTTTCTCCCCGCTGGTGCGGCGCCAGGGTAAAAAAGGCTGGTTCTGGGGCTGCAGTAATTTTCCCACCTGCCGACAAACAGTTGATGACAATGACGGAACACCTGCAGTTCGTTTACGCAAGTCTACATAACGACACTGAAGGCCAATCCGCGATCTGTGATAATGCTCAACATTACCAAAACTTTAATCGGTGGAACGTCACTCCCGGGAGATGCTTGATGCGCATAGCTTTGCTTGAAGATGAACATGAACAGGCGCAGCACGTTCAGTCCATTCTTTCCGAGCGCGGACACCACTGTGACAGCTTCCCCACGGGGCAGTCGTTTCTGAGCGCCGTGCTGCACCGCAGTTATGACCTGCTGATTCTTGACTGGCAGATCCCGGACATGACCGGTATCGATGTGCTGGAAAACGTGCGGGCACAGCTCAACTGGCCGATTCCGGTGGTGTTCCTGACCCAGCGCGACAGCGAGCCCGACATCGTTCGTGCGCTCGACGCCGGCGCCGACGACTATCTGGCCAAGCCTGCCCGCGAGGCCGAGCTGGTCGCCCGCATCAACGCGCTGGCTCGCCGCACCAATCCGGACAACGAAAAAGAATTGCTCACCTACGGGCCTTTCGAGATCAATACCCAGCAACGCAGCATCCTGCTGCACGGACAGGCGTTAACGCTGACCGACAAGGATTTCGACCTGACCCTGTTCCTGTTCCAGAACCAGGGCCGGCTGCTAACCCGTGAAATGCTGCTGGAGCGGGTGTGGGGCCTGGCCCGCGACATCAACACCCGTACTGTCGATACCCACATGAGCCGTCTGCGCCGACGCCTGGGGCTGAACCCGGAAAACGGTTTCCGGATCAAGACCATCTACCAGCGCGGTTACCGCCTCGAGGCCATGAAAGCCAACGAATCGGCCGATCCGATCGCGACTGCGGACCACGCCTGAAATGACGCCAGGTTCCTACGGCAAACGGGTCATCCGTGCAGTGATTCCAGCGTTGATAACGCTGGTTTTTGCCGTGCCCGTGCATGCGGAACTGTCCGTCACCCGCGGTTCAACGCCCTCGGCCAACGCCCCCCAGCAAAGCACTTCGGTACCGGAGTGGCTGTACACCCTGCGCCCGGGTGAAAGCTTCAGCGAAGTCGCCGACGCACTGCTGAAACGCAACGTTCGCCCGGACCAGGTCCTGCGTTACAACGGCATCGGTAACAGTGCCTCCATTGGCGAAGGCGATGCGTTGCGCATTCCCCTGACCTGGCTGAAGCGGCAACCGGACCCGGCACGTGTTGTTGCCGTGTCTGGCCAGGTACAGCACATTTCCGGAAACACCGGCCGCAAACAACCGCTGGGCGATGACGCCCTGGTGCGCGTGGGTGACGAGATTCTGTCCGGCTCGGGAACCGCCACTGTGGAGCTGGCAGACGGCTCCCTGGTGCGCCTATCCCCCAACTCCCGGCTGATCTTCAACCGGCTGACCCAGTTCGGCAAATCCGGCATGGTGGACACCCGCCTGCGGCTGGATCATGGTGAGGTGCACACTCAGGTCAAGCCTGTAATCGAAGGCGGCTCACGCTTCGAGATCGAAACCCCGTCCGCTGTCGCCGCCGTTCGTGGCACCGTGTTCTCCATGCAGGCCGGCCCGGGCACCACCAGCCTTCAGGTCACCGAGGGTGAGGTCAACTTCGGTGCTCCGGATCGCACCCGTAACATCCCGGCCGGCTACAGCGCCAGCGTATCAACCGCCGCCAGCGGTAACCTGAGCATTCGCCGCTTACCACCGGCGCCGGCACTGAATCCGCTGGCACCGCAACTGAACCGTTTACCGGCCAAACTGAGCTGGCAGGCAAGCGCGGCGCCGGCGCACCGCCTCGACATTTTCGATGCCGACTCCGGGCGCTGGGTCGACAGCCGCCGCGTCGACGGCAGCCAATACAACCTCAGCCTGCTCGACAACGGCACTTACAAGATTCATCTGGCTGCCCTGGACAACCGCGGCATGGCCGGTATGCCCGGCATTCTGGAAGTGGAAGTGGATCTGCGGGCACAGGCCGCCAAACTTCTGGCCCCACAGGCCGGCGCCACCGTGGATGATGACATGCCGGAATTCAGCTGGGAGCTCACCGGCAGTAACGAAGTCGCCCGGGTAGAAATTGCCGAAGACGATTCCTTCCGCCGACTGATCGCCACCAGCGAGTGGGCGCCGGATACCCGGGCCCTGCCGTCACGGGCGCTGTCACCTGGCACCTATTACTGGCGCGTAGTGAGTGAGGCCGGCGGCAACTCGGTGGCCACCAGCGAGCCGCAATCCTTCACAGTGAACGGTACCCTGCCTCCCGTTCGTATCATCAGTGTGAACTACGTGGACAATCAGGTCCGGGTGTTCTGGGCGAGCGTTGATACCGCCTCGGACTACCGGCTGCAGCTCGCCGAAGAGCCCGGATTCAACAACATCATCAAGGAGGCAACGCTGTCGGATACCACAGCGGCCTTGCGCCTGATTCCCGGAAGGCGGTATTTTGTGCGCCTGAAGGCTCTTTCTGATGGTCCGCTGGCAAGTCGCTGGGGACCAGGGAGGGAACTGTACCTGGAATAATCCATCGCACCTGAACATCCGACAGCAGGGATCATGACTCGGGATTGGCTAGCCATAAAAACGACTCCCCTGACCCTGGGCATACCGCTACTAGGCATTCTGCTGTTACTGCAGATGACCACCCTGCCGCAGCGGCTTGATTATTGGCTGTTCGATGCGGAAGTCACCACCAGTCCCGCCCCCCTCGCGGACGAGGTGGTGCTGATCGAAATCGATGAACTCAGCCTGGACCGGCTGGGTCGCTGGCCCTGGCCCCGCGACATTCACGCCCGATTGATCGAAAAACTCCACGCCGCCAACGCGGACACCCTGGTTTTTGACATCCTGTTCCCGGAACCGTCGCCGCAGGACGCCGAATTGGCCGCGGCCATGCGGTCACACGGCAAAGTCGTCTTGCCCCTGTACCTGTCGCCGGCAACGGGAAATTACCTGATCAGCGAACAATTGCCGACCAACACCCTGGCGTCTGCCGCCTATGCTATGGGCCACGCCCACGTCGAGCTGGACGCAGACGGCATCGCACGGGGCCTGTATCTGCTGAACGGCCTGGGTGACAGGCTCTGGCCAAGCCTCGCCATGGCCGCATACAACGATCCGGAAACCGCCTACGTTGGCGGCGAAAGCGACAGCGCCGCCGCGTTCATGAACATCCGCAAACACTACCGTGCGGTGCCACTGGCCGGCGACGCCGGCACCCTGCCCAGTTACTCGTATTTCGAAGTGCTGTCCGAGCCGCCAGCGCCGGATCGATTCCGTGGCAAAACCGTGTTTATCGGAGCCACCGCGCCGGGCTTCGGTGACATACTGCCTACCCCTTTCTCCGGAATGAACCGGCCCATGGCCGGTGTGGAATTCCACGCCAACAGCTTTTCGGCACTGGCAGGCGACCAGTTGATCACCCCACTGCCGCGGGCCATGTCGATCGCCACGGCGGTGCTCACCATCGTCTTCCTTGCGCTGGCACTGCCCCGTATGCGCCCGACGCGCACGCTGGTGCTGTGTCTCACGGTCGCGGTAGCCCTGGTGGCGGTGCACAGCGTGCTGCTGCTCGGCGCGCGTCTGTGGCTGCCCATTGCCAACGCGCTGCTGATGCCGTTTTTCGCGTTTCCCGTGGCCAGTGGCCTGCGTTTGGCAATGACCAACCGGTTTCTCAACCGGCAACTGGACGACCTGGCCCGGGGGCCGCAAATGGCCCTGCCCGAGCCCTCCCGGCGCAACCCGGCACAACTGCTGGAGCATTTTCAGGCGCTGCTGCAGCCCAAAGGCTGGTGGCTCTCGGAAGACGACGAGCTGCTCAGTAGTCATCAGTTGTGCGCGGAGGACATCCCGCCCCTGCAACCGGACCAGTGGCTGCACACCAACAACCAGAGCTGGATCCGCCTTCAGCGGGGCCGGAAACGCTACACCCTCGGCCTGCTGCTGCCCAACGATCTGAGCCGCGAGGCGATCCAGCGTTACCTGCGCAGGCTGCCCCTGGGCGCTACGGAACAGGAGCAGAGGCCGGCAAAGTCCAGTGAGAACATCTCCGCACGGATTGAGCGGGTGAAACTGGCTACTGACCGCCTGAACAACCTGCAGCAGTTCATTCGCCGCAGCTTCGAACGCATGCCCGACGGCATTATTGTCACCGACGAGCTCGGGGTGATCCGCTTTGCCAACGGCCACATTGAAGAATGGTTCCGCGAACCCATGCCCAGCCTTGCTGGCCTGCCCCTGGCACGCCTGCTGGAAGGCCATGACCCCCGAGAGACGCCACCCTGGCACGAGACCGTGTCCGAGACACTGACCCTGAACCAAAGCCGCACCGTGGACCTGCACATCCACGACAAGGACTTCCTGATCCACTTCGCGCCGTTCGCCCTGCCGGACAGCGAACAGAGCGGCATTATCGCTAACATTTCCGACATCTCCGAGTTGCGGGCGCAACAACGCCAGCACCGGGAGGCCATCGACTTCATCTCCCACGACGTGCGTTCGCCGCTGGTGTCCCAGCTTGCGCTCATCGAACAACTCAAACGCAACCCGGGTCACATTGAACCGGGCCAGCTGGAGCAGCTCGGCCGCCTGGCACGCCGCAGCTACCATCTGGCGGAAGAGTTCGTGCAACTGGCGCGGGCCGAGCAGCTGACAGAAACCCGGTTCTACGAGTGCGAATTCCTCGCCATTGTCGAGAACGCCCGGGACAGCGTCAGTGAACAGGCCGCCGAGAAAGGCATCCATCTGGCACTACAAGGCAGTGAGGATCTGTGGCTGAGGGGCAATGCGGAATTGCTGGAACGTGCGGTGATCAATCTGCTGACCAATGCGGTGCAATACAGCCCTGGCGGCTCCACCGTGAGTATTCAGGTGTTCCGGGCCGGACATCAGGCCTGCCTGACCGTCAGCGACGAAGGCAGTGGCATCGCGCCCGAGGAGCTTCCGCACCTGTTCGACCGATACCGGCGGCAGAAAAGCAGTGAATTGTCCGGCAACCACGGCACCGGTCTGGGGCTGTCGTTCGTGAATGTTGTGGTGGAAAAACACCGGGGGGAAATTGCCGTGAGCTCAGAGCTTGGGGAAGGCTCGGCGTTTACTCTCAAACTGCCCGTAGCCAACCCCTTACCGAACTCCTGAGGAACCGGGATCAGCCCCGGATCTGCTTGCTCACAATCCCTGCGGGTTCACTGATCAAGCCATCCACGTCTTCTGCCTGAATGGTGAAATACCAGGTACCGCTGTCCAGGTTGCCAACGGTGTACTCCATGGTGGCGGCGCTATCGATACGGATCGATTCTGTCATCTCGGCAGGATCCTTTCCGTAGCTGATGACATAACCCGCCAGCTCACCCATCTTCAAAGATTCGTTATTGACCCGTGACATCGGCGCGTTCCAGTTCAACGCCGCAGTGCGGTCACCGGGTTCACCCACAACCGAAGATACGACAGTACCGTCAGATGACGGCGATTCGGTCTTGACGGAATCACCAGAACTGGCGCTCCCACCTGAAGAACCACCCCCACAGCCTGTGAGAATGACTCCGGTAAACAACGCGGCGATCCATGCCTTTGACATTTGGTTGACGCGTTTCATGATATATACCCACCATTATTTCGTCGTATTTGTGAAATTGTATAAAACGTGGGCAAGTATCGGCGTGATCGGCCTCATCTTCCTAATTACAAAATGGTCAATTTTTCGACACCTGTAAGTAATGAAAGGCATCAAGACCTTGAATAAAAAAGGGGTTTTGGTGTAACGCAGGAAAGAGCGAACAGTGGTCGTTTACAAAACTACAAAGAGATGTAACCGGCGGGGGACTGTTCGCTCAGGAAATGGCGTTAACGGGCGGTGCGGTTACCCACAACTCCGTGAAGAATCCGCGACACAAACTGCTGGGGGAACAGAGAGGAAACCGGAACCAGTTTATTCCATCCCGGCAGTGCCACCCGCTGCCGTCTCTCAATGGCCCGGATGCCGCACTCGGCAACCTGAGATGCGTCCATCGCGACCAGGTCGGCGAGCGAGCTGATGGACCCACGGCTGTGCTGTTCGGACGATAACCCCATGGCATCGTAGATCCTGGTGCGGGTGATTCCGGGGCAGAGCATGCCCACGTAGATCCCATGGGGCGCCAGTTCATCTGCCAGGGCGTGAGTGAAGACAATCACATAGTGCTTACTACCGGCGTAGGCGGCCAGTTTCGGCACGGGCACATAACCACCAATGGAGGCGACATTGAGGATGTGCCCCTGCACTCCGGTCTCTATCATCCGCCGGGCAACCAGGGCCACCAGTTCCGTGACCACCTGAATGTTGAGAGTCAGGGCCTTGCGCACGCTTTTTGTGTCCAGTTCGGTGTGGTTACCCAGCAAACCCGTGCCGGCGTTGTTCACCAGCACTTCCACGCTGAAGCCCTGATCATCCAGTTGCTGAATCAACGCTTCCACCGCGTCGTCAGCCGTAAGGTCCATCTGGATGGGAATGAACTCGCCCGGGCCACTGCCCAGTTCGGCCTGCAATGAGTCCAGTTCAGCCGGGTCCAGGGTCGCGGTTGCCACTCTTGCCCCCATCGCGTGAAGCATGATCACCATTTCACGCCCAATGCCACTGCCACCGCCTGTTACCAGCACCTGCCTTTGATTCCAGTCCATACCGTTCCTTACCTCTCTTGATTGCCTTCATTGCCTTGATTGTCTGCTTGCTGCCTGAACCGGGCGGGAGTCATCCCATGACAGGCCTTGAACCAACGTATAAACGACTGGCTTTCGGTGTACTGCAGGCGATGGGCAATGGTTTCGATGCTCTCGTCGCTTTCCAAAAGAAGCTTCCTCGCCATCTCCTCACGCATTTCACCCAACAAGGCGCGATAACTGCTGCCCGCATCGTTCAAGCGGCGCAGGAGGTGACGACTGCTCATACCCAGGGCATTTGCCAACGCAGAGCGGGAGGGTTTCCCGCGCATCACCATCGTTTTCAGAATGGCGCGGGCGCTGCCGAGAAAATCAGGTTCGGGCTGTTTGCTTTCCAGGAATCGGGCATGGCTCTCGAGAACATCGCGCATGGCACTGTTGGCATGCAACAGCGGTGCGTCCAAAGCCGCCAGTGGGAATACCAGCGCATCCATTGGCTGACTGAAATGCACCGGGCAACGGAATACCCGCTCATATTCCCTGACCTGATCAGCAAGTTCTGGCACCCTGCGCCGGAGCAGCACGCAATCGAAATCCCAGTGAGTGATGTTTGGCAGGTGCCCCCTCACCGTAGCGAGGCTGCCCAGCATGTAGTCCACCGCCTGCGACCGAAACACCGGGTTGGTTGTGGCCAGATTCCACGTCCAGGCAACCTGTCCGGGCCTGACATCAAACGAGGTGCTGCCGACACTGCTCACCAGGTGCTCGTACCGCATGCACATTTCAATCACTTCGCGAAGCGATCCACAGGCCCGCACGATGTAGCCGGCCACGCCGAAACTTTCGGGCTGGGTCAACTCCGACAGATGCAGCCCGAGGAGATCATCACCGGTGCGCCTGACACCCGCATGGAGTACTTGCTCAAGGTAACGCATGGGGACCATCCGGTTCGGATCCGTCAGGGCCTCAGGGCTCAGCCCGGCGTCACTCAACAAGGTGTCGTAAGATAATCCGAACTGCTCGGCGAGGATCAGCAGATTCTGCAAGAGACCGGCCAGCACCAGCGCCCCGTCGTCGTTGACGCCACCATTCTCGATGTCTGATTGCATAACGTGACCGCGCTTCCCAATCATTGAAATCCGGACTGGAGCCAGATCCAGCAAGCCAATGTTGTGTACATTCCGTGAACGATACTGGACATGTGGACAAACTGACCATCACATCTTGGGACCAGTTATAAACATTTTAGGACATATTCGTGATCAGAACGGCAGGAACGTGTGTTCATCCCGGGTTCAGGATCGGGAGAATTCCGAAGTAACCCAATGAGCATTCGCCAGTACGAGTAACGCCTCCCTGACATGGACCCACGGCATTGTAGCCAATGCGACGTGCGGTTGACGGAGTTATGGTGATTTCTGGTGTATGGAAGCAGGCTGAAGGGGTGGCGTATCCTGTTGGTTGATCACCGCCAAGATCACAACCAACAGAGGAATGATACGCCATGTCCGAGTCTAACCTGCATGCT
>UEXM01001164.1_pt1 | contig 23563 bp, 17 predicted proteins | sample 1796661 | NCBI WGS metagenome assembly UEXM01 (sample SAMEA4772469, study PRJEB27181) | metagenome | reverse complement strand
GTAGCTCGTAGCTCGTAGCTCGTAGCTCGTAGCTCGTAGCTCGTAGCTCGTAGCTCGTAGCTCGTAGCTCGTAGCTCGTAGCTCGTAGCTCGTAGCTCGTAGCTCGTAGCTCGTAGCTCGTAGCTACCCCCTGCCACATCCCTGCATCTGCTGCTGATACCGGTTCGCCATGGATGCGGTGCGTTGAGCGGCGCCTTTCATCCATTTGTTGTTTTTCCAGGTACCGCGGGCATAGCCTCCGTGGCCGGCGTAGTAGTTGAGGTACAGGTTGTAGGTATCGTTACGGGCCACGCCGTTTTTCTTGTAACTTTGGTAGTGATACCAGCCGACAAATTGCACCGCATCCTTGAAGTCGTCCCGGTCCGCGCCACGGCGGCCAGTTGCGTCCTTGTACCAGTCCCAGGTGCCATCCAGCGCCTGGGGATACCCATAGGCCGACGACGGGCGTTTCCAGGGAATAAAGCCGAGGAGCTTGGTCCGCGGCGGCTTGGCCTTGGCATTGAAACCCGATTCCTTGTAGATGGTGGCCATCAGCACCGGCACCGGCACGCCGTATTCCTTCTCGGCATTCTTGGCGTATTTATACCAGTTGTTGAACCACCCACCACGCTGGTCGAATATCGCACAGACATCGTCGGTGTGGGTTGGCGTGCCGGCACAGCCACCCAGGCTCAACACTGCCAATAAACAGACCAGCCAGACTTTCATAACGCTCCCGGATCGATACCGTGCTCGGTGAATATGGACAGTAGCGCGACTTCGTCGCACACCTCAACGCCTAAAGACTCCGCTTTGGCCAGCTTGGAGCCCGCTGCGGCGCCCGCCACCACCATGCTGGTGTTTTTGGACACCGATCCCGCCACTTTCGCTCCCAGTTGCTGCAACGACTGTTTCGCCTGGTCGCGAGTGAGCTGCTCCAGCGTACCGGTCAGCACCCAGGTTTGTCCTTCCAGCGGCCGACTCTCCGCTTGGGCCGGTGCGCGGGCAGCCAATGCTGTGACTTGATCCTCTGCATCCTGTAAGCGGTCTTGCCAGTCGTTTTCCACCAGCGCCTTGGCCAGCTGCGTCATGACACCGGAACGCACGCCCTTGGGTTCGGCACCCGCGCCTTCTGCCGCGGCCGTGCTTAATTCAGCCACACTGCGGAAATGCCCACCGAGGGTTTCCAGTGTCTTGTCGCCAATGCCTTCAAGATTCATGCCCAGCCGCTTGGCAGATTTCAGTAATTGCGCCAACGTCAGGCTGTTAACGAAGGCCGCCGAGGGAACGCCGCTGGCTTGCGGCGCCACCCCTTCCGAGAGCAGGCCATCGATGACCGCCTCGTTATCTGCTTCGGCAAAGAAGGCACCGATGGCCTTGGCCACTTCCATGCCCACATCCGGCACCGCCAGCAACAATAACAACGGGGCGCGACGGATGCCGTCCAGGTCACCAAAGCAGTCCGCCAGGTTTTTGGCGGTCTCTTCACCAATCTGCAAAATGCCCAGAGCAAACAGGAAACGGCCCAGCCCCACGGTTTTGGAATCGTTCAGAGCTTCAATCAGGTTATCCGCGGATTTTTCGCCCATGCGCTCCAGGCCCGCCACCTGCTCGGCTTTCAAGCGGTACAGGTCGGCAATGGTAGCAATCAGTTCCTGATCCACCAGCGCATCCACCAGCTTGTCACCGAGCCCATCGATATCCATGGCCCGGCGGGACGCAAAATGCTTGATGGCTTCACGCTGCTGGGCACCACAGATCAGACCGCCGGTACAGCGAGCCACGACTTGATCATCGCCACGGAGAATCTCACTGCCGCACACCGGACAGGCCGGTGGCAGAGAAATCGCCTGTGCCTCTGCCGGCCGCCGTTCTGGCAGCGCCCGCACCACCTTGGGAATCACATCCCCGGCCCGGTACACCACCACGGTATCGCCTATGCGGATATCCAGGCGCTGAATTTCATCAATGTTGTGCAGTGTGGCATTGCTGACAATCACCCCGCCCACATGCACCGGTTCCAGCCGTGCCACCGGGGTCAGTGCGCCAGTGCGGCCCACTTGCCAGTCCACACCATTAAGCACGGTGAGTTCTTCCTGGGCGGGAAACTTGTGGGCGATAGCCCAACGCGGCGCGCGGCTGACAAAGCCCAGGTCCTCTTGCCAGTCGAAACGGTCCACTTTGTAGACCACGCCATCAATGTCGTAATCCAGATGATCGCGTTTTTCCAAAATGCCTTGATAGAAAGTCAGCAAGGCGTCGACTCCGTGGCAGACACGAACTTCCGGGTTTACGCGCAGTCCCCAATCACGCAAAGCATCCAGCATGGCCGAATGCGTGGGCGGCTGCTCCCAGCCCCCAAGCTGAGCCATGGAGTAGGCATAAAATTCCAGCGGCCGTTCGGCGGTAATCCGGGAATCCAGCTGACGCAGGCTGCCCGCCGCCGCATTACGCGGGTTGGCAAAGACTTTCAGCCCGGCTGCTTCCTGGCGGGCGTTCAACGCCGCGAAGCCGCCGTGCGGCATCACCACTTCGCCGCGCACTTCCAGGCGTGCGGGCAACGCATTGCCACGAAGCTTGAGGGGCACCGAGCGGATGGTCCGGGCATTAACAGTAATATTCTCGCCGGTCTGACCATCGCCCCGAGTGGCAGCCCGCACCAACTCACCGTTTTCGTACAGCAGCGACACCGCCAATCCGTCCAGCTTCGGTTCGGCCACGTAATCGACGGTCTCATTCACATCCAGGCGTTCGCGAATGCGCTTGTCGAAGGCCCGCAGGTCATCATCATCGAAGGCATTGTCCAGGCTCAGCATGGGCACTTCGTGCGGTACCTGTTCAAAGGCGTCCAGCGGCACATCCCCCACTCGCTGGGTGGGGGAATCCGCCGTGATCAAATCCGGGTATTGGGCTTCCAGGTCTTTCAGGGCACGAAACGCCCGGTCGTACTCCGCATCCGGCACCGCCGGGTCATCCTGCACGTAATAGCGGTAGGACCAGTCGTTAAGCTGATCGCGAAGGTGTTGGGCTTGCTGGGAAGGGTCGTTGTTATTCGTCACAGTGATCGCAGCGGTGAGAGTTTAGTGATTGGAAGGATGGGCTGAGTTGAAAGTGCAAAGTTCAAACGCGGGATGTCGCCGTGTTTTCGGAAATGCCTTGCCCGCGATTGCCGGCGATGATGCCAACCAGGCCTTGAGGATCACCCGATTTGGCTTTTCCTTTTTAACTTTAAACTTTCAACGCTGAACGGCTTCTGGCGGAGATCGGCATTCGCCGATTTCCGCCCTACGATTTCGTTTTTCACTCGTAGCTAACTAATAGCTGCCTTTAAGCGCTCGGCACCCGCTGGCGACGTTCGAACTCCTGCACGCGCTGGCGCAGGTGTTCCATGGTCTGCGGGGTCAGGACGCTGTGCTGTTCATCTTTCAGTTCACCGTCCAGCTCAGAAGCCAGGCGCTGGCAAATAGATAGCATCTTGTCCAAGGCACCAATCGCGTCGGTTGGCCCCGGCAATTTCAGGAAGAAGGTCACGCCGGCAAAGGTCTTGTCTTCCATGGTATCCAGATCAAAGGTACCCGGCTCCACCGCATTGGCCATGGAGAACTGCAGTTCATCAGTATCTTGCACGCTCACATGCCGGTGGAAAATGTTCATGCGTCCGTAGCGCAAACCCGCTTCCAGCAACATGCGCAACAGGGCACTGCCCTCGAACGGCGAGCCACGGTGCGCAATCAGGTGCACCACAATCACTTCCAGTACGGGCTGGGGTTCACGGGGCGCTTTGGGGGTCGGCCGAGGCTCTACCCGTGCTTCCTGACGGGGCTCCTGGCGCGGAGGCACACGAGGGGCCGGCTCTGGTTCCGGTGCAGGCGGTTCTTCCGCTACCGGTTTTGTCGGCACCGGAGCGGGAGCGGACTCGACGTCAGGCTCAGGGGCGCGCTCTGGCTGGGAAACCGATTCCTGCTCACCCTCAAACAGGCTTTGCTGCTCTGCCGTACGGGCTTCAGCGGCCGCTTCATCAGGCTCCATCACCATGGGTGGGCGCTCATCCTGCTCCGCCTCTTCCATGGCCCGGCGAATCACCCGAGCAGAACCAATCAACTCCGGGTTGTAACCGCTACTCTCTTCTTCCTCCGCCTGATCACGGTAGCGCGGGTCGATGCGCATGCGCAGCCGCCCGTGCCGCTCCCGAATCATCCGCCGCACGCCGTCGGCCAGAATCAGCAGAATCAGAATAACCAGAATGCCAATCAATGTTTCCAGGTTCAGGCCCATTGCCTCTTCTTCCTTGCTTGTGCTGAAGTGCCGCTGTTACAGCAACACCGATTCCTCACATCGCCGCCATTTCGGCCGCTTCTTCCACATCGACTGCAACCAAGCGGGACACACCAGGTTCATGCATGGTGACCCCCATCAGGGTAGCAGCCATCTCCATCGCAATCTTGTTATGTGTGATGTAAATAAATTGCACTTTTGCAGACATTTCCGACACCAGGTTACAGAAACGCCCCACGTTCGCGTCATCCAACGGCGCGTCCACCTCATCAAGCAGGCAGAATGGTGCCGGGTTGAGCTGGAAGATACTGAACACCAGCGACAGGGCGGTCAGCGCTTTTTCACCGCCTGAGAGCAAGTGAATGGTGCTGTTTCGCTTGCCGGGCGGGCGCGCCATGATGGTTACGCCAGTATCGAGGAGGTCGTCGCCAGTGAGTTCCAGGTACGCATGGCCACCGCCGAAGACTTTCGGGAACAGCTCCTGCAGGCCACGGTTGATGCGGTCGAAGTATTCCTTAAACCGCGCCCGGGTTTCCCGGTCAATCTTGCGAATGGCGTTTTCCAGGGTCCCCAGAGCGTCTTCCAAATCGTCGTTTTGGCTGTCCAGGTAGTTCTTGCGCTCGGACTGCTGCTGATACTCTTCAATGGCCGCCAGGTTGATCTGGCCCAGGCGGGAAATCCGCTGGCCGATCATGTCCATTTCCTGGGCCCATTGCTGCTCATCGGCGTCATCCGGCAGGTTTTGCAGCACGGTATCCAGATCAAAATTCTGTTCAGAAAGCTGCTCGGCCACGGTTTGCCGGCGGGTGCTCAGGTCCTGCCACTGCATGCGCTTCTGATCCATGGCGCTGCGCACTTCCTGGGCCTGACGCTCAAACTGGCCGCGCTGCCCTTCCAGATTACGCATTTCATGGTCCACCGTTTCCAGCTCACGGCGGGCTTCGGCGAGCTTGTGCTCCGCTTCCAGGCGCACTTCCAGCTTTTCTTCCAGCTGCATCTGCAGTTCCGTGCCCGGTTCGTCGCCCTCGTTGGTCTGCTCTTCCAGCAGCGCCTTACGCTCCGCCATCATCTGCACCTGGGTTTCCAGGCGGCTCAGGTTCTGGCGCAGGGAGTCGGCCTGGGTGCGCGCGCCCTGAACTTCCATGGCCAACTGGTGGGACTGATCCCGGTCGTGGCGGGCCTTCTGGCGGGATTCATCCAGCCGCAGGCGCAGTTCATCTCGACGGGACAGCAGCGTTTCACGCTCACCGCTGTCGGTTTCCATGGCATCCAGCGCTTCCGCCAGCACCGCCCGGGCTTCTTTCAGTTGTTCCTGTTCCTGCTCCAGCTGCTCGTTGGTCTCGTCCATTTCCCGGCTGAGACGCTCACGGCGCATGGTGATCTGCTCCAGGCGCACCTGCCGAGCGCTGACCTGAGCGTTGATTTCGCCCAGCTCCCGGTTAATCCGGCTGGCCTGACGCTGCACCTCTTCACGCTCTTCTTCCAATTCGGAAATCTGCTCGCGGGTGCTTTCCAGCTGTTCTTTCAGGTTATCCACGGTGGCCTGAAGGGTATCGATCTCGCCTTCCAGGGTCTCCAGTTCGCGGCGACGTTCCAGGATACCGGCTTCCTGATCTTCCTCTTTGGCCACTTTCAGCCAATCCGGGCCTAGCCAAATGCCGTCGCGGGTCACCACGGACTCGTGGGCATCGAGCTGACCACGCAAGGTCAGTGCCGCATCCAGGTTATCGGCCACATAGACCCCGGCCAAAAGCCCTTCCGGCGCCTGCCCCTCAACATGTTCACGCAGCAAGGTGGACTTGCTCCCAGCCGCCTTCACTGAGCCCGGGCTAACCAGCGCCACACGGCCGTGGGACAGGTCCTCCAGCCATTCGCCCAGCTGCTCAAAACCGTTTACGGCAACGGCTTGAATGCTGTCGCCCAGCACCGCTTCCAGCGCCTTTTCCCAGCCTTCCGCCACTTGTAACTGGTCAGCCAGGCGCGGCTCGTCATCCAGCTCATGCCGGGTCAGCCAGTCGCTGACCGCGCCATCGTCGCCCATGGCCGCTTTCTGCAGGGCTTCCAACGAGGTGCGACGCCCTTTCAGGCTTTGCAGCTTTTCCCGGGCCTCATCCAGCTGACGGCCCCGGTCGCCGTTATCGCGGCGAAGTTGATTGATTTCTTCCTGCAAGGATTCGCTGCGCAGTTCGTTTTCTTCCGACTGCCCGCGATATTGCTCCACCTGCTCTTCCAGCTCGCGCATTTCCTGGGCCAGCGGGCCGGCATCCAGGGATTCCTGCTCTTTCTTCAGGCGGTCGATACGGTCGCGCAGCCGCTCCTGGGACTTGTCCAGATGCTGAATGCGGGACTGCTCCACCTCGGCCTGGCGGCGGGATTCGCCGGACTTGCCGTTGAACTCTTCCCACGCCTGCTGCCAGTTCTGCATGGTCTCTTCAGCCAGCGCCAGGGCTTCGCTGGAGGCTTCCTGCTGTTCGGAGACCATTTCCAGCTCCGGCTCGCGCTCGGCCAGGATGGCATCCAGTTCCGCCACTTTCTCGCTGTCGATACGCAGGTGCTCGTCGCCTTCTTTCCAACTGGCGCGCACCTGATCCAGTTCTTCGTACAGCTGCTGCTTGCGCTCGCGCTGGTGCTGAATGCTCTGCTCCAGGCGTGCCACTTCTGCGCCCAGGGCGTAAAAATGCTGCTGCACTTCGTTGAAGCGTTCCTGCACTTCGTGGTGCTTCTCGCGCAGGCGCTCCACTTCCGCGTCCACGTGGCGCTGTTCCGCCACTTTCGCTTCCATGGACACGTCCAGCTCGCCGATCACGTGATCCAGCTGCTTGACCTGCACATCCAGCCCTTTCCAGCGCAACGCCTTGAGCTGCGCGCCTTTCAGGCGTTCTTCCTCTTTGTACTGCTTGTATTTCTCCGCCGCGCTGGCCTGCCGGCTCAAGCGCTCAATCTGGCGTGCCAGCTCATCACGAATATCGGTCAGGCGCTCCAGGTTCTCGCGGGTGCGGCGAATGCGGTTTTCGGTTTCACGGCGGCGGGCCTTGTACTTGGAGATCCCCGCTGCTTCCTCGATATACACCCGTAGCTCTTCTGGCTTGGCTTCAATCAGCCGGGAAATCATGCCCTGCTCAATAATGGCGTAGCTACGCGGCCCCAGGCCGGTGCCCAGGAAGATGTCGGCAATATCCTTGCGCCGGCACTTGGTGTTGTTGAGGAAATAATTGGACTGGCCGTCCCGGGTCACCTGGCGCTTCACGGAGATTTCGTTGAATTTGCCGTATTCGCCGGTGACGGTGGCATCGGAGTTATCGAAAATCAGCTCAATGGACGCCTGTGCCACCGGCTTGCGGGCGTTGGAGCCGTTGAAGATCACGTCCGCCATGGACTCGCCGCGCAGGTGCTTGGCGGAGGATTCCCCCATCACCCAGCGAACCGCATCAATGATATTGGACTTCCCACACCCGTTAGGCCCCACCACAGCGGTGAGGTTTTCCGGGAAATTGGTGGTGGTAGGGTCCACGAAGGACTTGAACCCGGCCAGTTTTATGGATTTCAGTCGCATAGTGTCTGCTTAACTCGGGCCAACAGGCCAAAAATTGGGCAAAAACAAGGGTTTTCACCGCCCCCTGACGCGATTACGGCGCACCTGGGCATTAAAAGGGCTAAGTCTAGCGACAACCGCAGTCGAATTCATCAGGCACAATACCGATTAAGGCCGCAGCACGCTTCATGCGGCAAGCAACACGCCGCAAACCCGGACACGTTTTACGGCATTTGATGTTTTCAGGGCATCGGCAACGGCGCGGGTTGCGGTCTTGCTCCTGCCTGAAACGCCCTTTCCCCGCCGAGGCTAGAATTCGCCCCCTGGAAGGGAACGCTTGGGGAGCCTCTCAACGTCTTTCGCTTTCCCGTGCAGCTTGAGCGCAACTTTTCTTCACCCTGTGCAGCGCGGGGCGCCACAGGTAACATCGGCACAACCTGTCTTCGTGTTGCTGCTTGCAGCATGTTGCCTGAAGCATGTCTTTTAAAAGGATTGCCCGTGTCCCAGATCGCCGATGCCATTACCTACCTGACCCGCAGCCTGAAGCTGGCCCGCAGCCCGGAACTACGGCGCTATGTGATCATTCCGCTGATCTTCAATATCCTGGTCTTTGGCGGTCTTTACTGGCTCAGCGGCAGCTGGATTGCCGGCTGGATCACCGCCGCCACGGCGGACTGGGCACTGACCGGCTTCTGGAGCTTCCTCAATGGCGCCCTGCACTTCCTGGTCGATGCGGCGGTGGTGCTGGTGTGGATTCTGCTGCTCGGTCTGTTCGCCAGCGTGTTTTCCATCGGCGTACAGCTGATTGCCGCGCCCTTCATGGGCTTTCTGGCCGAGAAAGTGGATATCCAGATTACCGGCCACCCCATGAACGACGAATCCATCCCCGCCATGATCGTGCGCACGTTCAAACGGGAACTGCGTAAGACCTGGTACTGGCTGTGGCGCGCTGTACTGATTCTGTTTGTGGTGGGGGTGATTTACTTTATCCCGGTGATCAACGTACTGGCATCCGCCATCTGGTTCCTGTGGTCCGGCTGGCTGCTGGGCATGCAGTACATCGATTTCGGCGCCGACAACCGTCAGGTGCCCTTTGAAGTCATGCTGGAGCGACTGAAAGAAAAACGCTGGCTGGTGCTCACCTTCGGCGCCATCGTCATGGCCCTGACCATGATCCCGCTGGTGAACCTGTTCATCATGCCGGTGGCGGTGATTGCCGGGACGCTGATTTGGGTAGAACAACTGGCACCGCAACCGCAGGATCAGAAGACCCCCATCTAACTCTCTACAAGGCCGCTGTAGGAGCGCCTCTCGAGGCGCGAATCCGAGCCTAGGCGAGGAAATGGGGGCGGATGCACCCGATCTTTCTAGAGGGGTTGGCGATTAGGTATATTCCTGATCACCCTGCGGGCAATTTCCTTGCTGCGCAAGGTTCGCGCCCCAAGCGGCGCTCCTACAGCGGCCTTGTAGAAACGTTTACCGCATAAATCCAAGCTCTCTGAGCTGGTGAATTTTGTCGCGAGTGGCTGCCGCATCCTCGAACTCCAGGTTTTTGGCGTGCTCCAGCATCCTGGCTTCCAGCACCTTGATTTCCTTGGCCACCTGCGCCGGAGAGCGGGCATCCAGGTAATCGGCAGCGGATTCCGCCACCTTCTTCTCACCCTTATACTTGCGATCGAAGCGGCTGCCGCCGCTATCATCCATGATGTCGCGGATTTTCTTGTTTAGCCCCTGCGGGGTAATGCCGTTAGCCTTGTTGAAGGCTTCCTGCTTCTCCCGGCGGCGATCTGTCTCGCCGATGGCCCGCTCCATGGAGCCGGTCATTTTGTCTGCGTAGAGAATCGCGCGGCCATCCACATTCCGTGCGGCACGGCCAATGGTCTGGATCAGTGAGCGATCGGAGCGCAGGAAGCCTTCCTTGTCCGCATCCAGAATCGCTACCAGCGCCACTTCCGGCATATCCAGACCTTCACGCAGCAGGTTGATCCCCACCAGCACGTCGAATTTGCCCAAGCGCAAATCCCGAATGATCTCCACCCGCTCCACCGTATCGATGTCAGAATGCAGGTAACGCACGCGAATGCCGTGCTCATTGAGGTATTCGGTGAGATCTTCCGCCATGCGCTTGGTCAGCGTGGTGACCAGCACCCGCTGCTCTTTGGCGATGCATTCCTTGGCCTCCCCCAGCAGATCGTCCACCTGGGTGGTTGCCGGGCGGATCTCGATTTTCGGGTCCACCAGGCCGGTGGGCCGCACCACTTGCTCTACCACCTGCCCGGCATATTTCGCTTCGTAGGGCCCGGGGGTCGCGGAGACAAACACCATTTGCGGTGCCAGTTGCTCCCATTCCTCGAATTTCAGCGGCCGGTTATCCATGGCCGATGGCAGGCGGAACCCGAAACTCACCAGGGTTTCCTTACGCGAGCGGTCGCCCTTGTACATGGCGCCCAGCTGCGGAATGGTCACGTGGGACTCATCGGCAATCAGCAGGGCATTATCCGGCAGGTAGTCAAACAGGGTGGGCGGCGCGTCGCCGGGCGCCCGACCAGAAAACAACCGGGAGTAGTTTTCCACCCCATTGCAGTAACCCAGCTCCTGCAGCATTTCGATATCGAAGCGGGTGCGCTGCTCCAGCCGCTGGGCTTCCACCAGCTTGTTCTGTTCCTTGAGCTCCGCCAGCCGTTCGGTGAGTTCTTCCTTGATCATCTCCACCGCCTTGAGCACCGTTTCCCGGGGGGTAACGTAATGGCTCTTGGGGTAGATGGTGGTGCGCCCGATGCGACGGATTACCTCGCCGGTGAGCGGATCAAAAATGCTGATGGACTCCACTTCGTCATCGAACAACTCGATGCGAACCGCCTCTTTTTCCTCTTCCGCCGGAAAGATATCGATCACATCCCCGCGCACCCGGTAAGTGGCGCGGCGGAAATCCATTTCGTTGCGGGTGTACTGCAGTTCGGCCAGGCGCCGCAGCAGCTCACGCTGGTCAATATGATCGCCCCGCACCAGATGCAGCACCATGGCATGGTAACTGGCCGGATCCCCCAGACCATAAATGGCGGATACCGTGGCCACGATAATGGTGTCCGGGCGCTCCAGGATGGCCTTGGTGGCAGACAGCCGCATCTGCTCGATCTGTTCATTCACCGAGGCGTCCTTCTCAATGAAGGTATCAGAGCTGGGCACGTAGGCTTCCGGCTGGTAGTAGTCGTAATAGGAAACGAAGTACTCCACCGCGTTTTCCGGGAAAAACTCCCGGAATTCCCCATACAACTGGGCTGCCAGCGTCTTGTTGGGCGCCATGATGATAGTGGGCCGGCCGGTCTGCTCAATCACATTGGCCATGGTGAAAGTCTTGCCCGAGCCCGTGACACCGAGCAGCGTCTGGTGACCCAGACCATCATCAATACCCTCAATCAGCTGTGCAATGGCCGTGGGCTGGTCACCGGCAGGCTGGTAATCGGAATGGAGCTTGAAGAGGCTTTCGGACATGGGGTCTTCCTGATGGCTATCCTTCCCCGCCGGGAAGGCAGCAAAATCATGGTTTAAAAATCGGAGCATAGTGTAACAGAGCCGGCTGGCGGAAGGCGTGATAGGACCGACCATCTGTGGGAGCGGTGGTTCCACCGCGATCCCCCGCCCCTGCAGACAGCCATCGCGGTCGAACGACAGCTCCCACAAAAAAAGCACACCCTACTCCATCGTGGGAGTGGTCGTTCGACCACGATAACCGATGACTCACAAGCACTGTCCCACATAGCTGATACCAGCCCTCTCTTTATATGCCTCACCATTCAAACGATGAAAACAGCCAATGCCCCCGCATCTTCCAGACTCAGAAAAGGCCGAACCTCCATCCCCGGTCAGATCTATCTGGTTACCACCGTCACCCGCGACAGAAACAGGGTATTCGATGAGTTTGAAGCAGGCTGCGCCCTATGCCAGACCTTGAATCATCTGGCCAGGCTGGAACTGGTCCGCAACCTCTGCTTTGTTGTCATGCCAGATCACCTGCACTGGCTGTTTACACTAGGGGAAAGACGAGACCTGTCTGCTGTGGTGCGTATGGCAAAGAACAACAGCGCAAGATCCCTGGGAGGCTCAATCTGGCAACCGGGGTTCCATGACCGGGCGATCCGCAGAGAAGAGGATGTGCTTCCCGCAGCCCGCTACATCGTTGCCAATCCACTCAGAGCGGGCTTGGTCAGGAAAATCGGGGACTACCCCTTCTGGTATGCCACCTGGTTATAAAAACACCCAAAAATCGCGGTGGAACCACCGCTCCCACAACACCTTTATCACTCCAGTCACCTGTGGGAGCGGTCGTTCGACCGCGAAGCCCACCCACAAGGAAATACGGGACATTCACTGCCTGATCCGGTAAAATGCACGCCCCTTTCTGCGTCGATCCTGCGTCAAAAGCGCAACCATTCGACTCTCTAGATGAACGAGGAGTGCATGTCCGATATCAGCCTTTCCGACCGCGTACAACGCATCAAGCCGTCTCCCACCCTTGCCATCACCGCCAAAGCCGGTGAACTTCGTGCTCAGGGAAAAGACATTATTGGGCTGGGTGCCGGTGAGCCGGATTTCGATACGCCGGATCATATTAAAGACGCCGCCATTGAAGCGATCAAGGCCGGCAAAACCAAATATACCCCGGTGGACGGCACTCCCGGCCTGAAGAAAGCCATTATCGACAAGTTCCAGCGCGATAACGGCCTGGCCTACGAGCCCGGCCAGGTGCTGGTGTCCAGTGGCGGCAAGCAAAGCTTTTTCAACATGGCCCTGGCCCTGCTGAACGACGGGGATGAAGCCATTATCCCGGCCCCCTATTGGGTGAGCTACCCGGATATGGTGCTGGTAGCCGGCGGCGTACCGAAGATCCTCGAAACGGACGTAAACAGCCGCTTCAAGATCACCCCGGAACAGCTGGAAGCGGCGATCACGCCCAAAACCCGCCTGTTCGTGATCAACAGCCCCTCCAACCCCTCCGGCATGGCCTATTCCCTGGAAGAACTGGCCGCCCTGGGCGAGGTGCTGAAGAAGCACCCGAACATCATCGTCGCCACCGACGACATGTACGAGCACATCCTGTGGACCGGCAAGCCGTTCATCAACATCGTCAATGCCACCCCGGAGCTGTACGACCGCACCGTGGTCATGAATGGTGTCTCCAAGGCCTACTCCATGACTGGCTGGCGCATCGGCTATGCGGCCGGCCCGCAGAAGCTGATTGCGGCCATGAAGAAGGTGCAATCCCAGTCCACCTCCAACCCGGCCTCCATCAGCCAGGCAGCCGCTGAAGCCGCACTGGCCGGCGACCAGGGTTGCGTGGACGAGATGGTCAAGGCGTTCAAGGAACGTCACGACTACCTCACCGCCGCGCTGGATGCCCTGCCGGGCGTGAAATGCGCCCAGGGTGACGGCACTTTCTATGCCTTCCCGGACTTCTCCGAAGCCATTGCCAACATGGATGGCGTGGAATCCGACACCGACCTGGCCACCCTGCTGCTGGAAACCGCGGAAGTGGCGCTGGTACCCGGTTCCGCCTTCGGCGCACCCGGCTGCATGCGCCTGTCTTTCGCCGTCGGCATGGACACACTGAAAGAAGCCATCCGCCGGATTGAGCAGGCATTGGCTAAATAAGCAACAAACGCGCCTCCGGGGTGTTGACGACCCCGGAAGGCGTCACTAATATACGCGCCTCAAGACATTCCGCCTTAGCTCAGTTGGTAGAGCAAATGACTGTTAATCATTGGGTCGCTGGTTCGAGCCCAGCAGGCGGAGCCAAATAAGAAAAGGGCTTATCCATCGGGTAAGCCCTTTTTCTTTGTCCCAATGATTGGTCGCCCTGCGGTCGACGGTTAATCATTGGCGAATTCAGTTGAATCCGCCTAGTTCGAGCCCAGCAGGCGGAGCCAAATAAGAAAAGGGCTTATCCATCGGGTAAGCCCTTTTTCTTTGTCCCAATGATGGGCCGCCCTGCGGTCGACGGTTAATCATTGGCGAATTCAGTTGAATCCGCCTAGTTCGAGCCCAGCAGGCGGAGCCAAATAAGAGAAGGGCTTATCCATCGGGTAAGCCCTTTTTCTTTGTCCCAATGATGGGTCGCCCTGCGGTCGCCTGCGACCATAACCTGCTACACCCCACCCCCAAAACGTTGGGGTGGCTGTGGGAAGCGATGCTTGCATCGCGAAGAAGCTGACACCGTACCGACCTTCAGAAATGCGCCCAAGAGAACAGCACAGCGCCCTCAGACAGGCCTTCCCTATACCCATTTAGTTTGGCGCCAGCTCCCACTCCTCAGCCCGATTTCCCTCTACCACGTGAAAGTGAGAAAATCCGCCCAGTGTGAACTACAGGTCTGACATGGATAACAACAAACCACGCATAGGCTTCATCATTACCAAAGCAGAGACCGGTGGCGCTCAGCGATGGACGCTGGACCAGATTTGTCTACTAAAAGAAGATATCCAGCCTTTCCTCATTGCCGGGGAAGACCAGTGGCTGACTCAAACCCTGAAAGCGCTCTCCCCACTGATTATCCCCGACCTCCTCAAGCGGCTTCCCAATCCTGTCGGACTCTTTAAACTGCGCCGCTACATTCAGGACAACAGCATTTCCACCCTGGTTGCCAGCTCCGCAAATGCCGGGGTCTATGCCAGACTGATGAAGCTGTTTATCCCGGGACTACGGGTCGTCTATGTCTCACACGGCTGGTCCTCCATTTACAACGGCGGCAACCTGTCCTGGGCCTACACCCTGGCGGAACGGCTACTCTCAAACCTGACCGACCTGGTCATCAACGTTTCCAGGGCCGACGCCAGAAAATGCGATCAAAGGCTGAACATACCAGCGGGCAAAAGTGTCACACTGACCAATCGGACTCCGAAACCGACAAAACATCCTGCAAACCTGCCGCCAAAACCGGTAAAATTGCTTTTCCTAGGCAGGTTGGCACACCCTAAGCGCCCGGATCTATTAATAGATGCCGTTTCCGGCTTCTCGCAGGGTGAACTGACACTCACCATTGTCGGCTCAGGGCCCGCACAACAGGAAATGCAGGCAACTGCGCCAAACAATGTAATTTTCGCTGGAGAAATCCAGGCGTTTGATCAGTTCCATCATTATCATGCCCTTTGCCTTATCTCTGACAGTGAAGGGCTGCCTATGTCCGCCCTTGAGGCCAAGGCACATGGGCTGCCACTGTTGCTGAGCGATGTGGGTGGTTGCCACGAACTGATCGACGACGGAAACGGGGTTATCTGTGACAACACCGCCGACTCCATCCGTCACAGCCTTAATCAGCTGATAACAAACTTGGACACCATGCAGTCTGCCGCCAGGGCATCCGCACCAAATGCATGGCTGGAGCCAGCAAAAATGGACTATTTACACGCCTATCTGGGCACAAAATCAGGCGCTTGAGACCTATGACCCCTCACTACATACCGATAGATCCAGCGCGGCACACTCGCCTTCACGAAAGGGTGCTGCTCAATCCGGTGATCGGCCACCTTGCAGGACTGATCAGCATTCTGTTCGGTGCCCAGCTCATTGCCCATGGGTCTGTCTCGATCCCCCAAGACCCGAACCAGCAGCTCTCCCTCATCACCCTGACAACGATCTACATTATCAATGCCCTTTTTCTAAAAAAGATCGTCCGGTTTCCCGGTGGGCGCAGCTTTTCCTACAGTGCCAGTATCACCCTGGCCCTGATTGCCTCTGCCATGATGGTGATTCTGGCATTTCGTCTTGGCTACTCGCGCAGCACACTTTTTATCGGCTTCGCGTTACTGCTTGGCGTGCAATTTATCAATTTCTTAATTAATCGTCGCTACCGTAGTCTGAAATTCGCACTGCTGCCTGGCGTTCAAATAACCAATAAAAACGGTGCCGAGAATATCCGCTTCAGAGAGCTCACAACAACCGAGCTATCCGACACCCGCTACGACGCCCTCATCGTGGATACCGAAATCAAAATAGAAGACGACTGGCTGCGCTATGTAGCCCACCATAGCGCCTCGGGCACAACAATCATCAGCAGCAAAACACTCAACGAAGCCATCAACGGTAAAGTCGATCTGAACATGCTCAGCATCCATGACATGGATTCCCTGCAGCCCAGCGCCGTTTATGTCATTGCCAAAAGACTAATCGACATTGCTGCTGTCGCCCTGCTCAGCCCAATCGTACTGCCTATTTCCTTGATCGTGGCCACGATCATTCGCTTTGAATCCAAAGGGTCGGTCCTCTTTATTCAGGAACGAGTCGGGCAAAAGAACATCCCCTTTCACATGTACAAATTTCGCTCCATGATCCCGGAAGATGATGACACCCCGCGTTTTGCAGACATGGACGAACACCGGATTACCCGCTTTGGAAGCTTTATACGCAAATTCCGCCTGGACGAACTTCCTCAGTTTCTGAATGTAATAAAAGGTGATATGAGCCTTATAGGCCCACGCCCTGAGCAAGCAGGCTTTGTAGAGCAGTTCGAACAGGAAGTGCCTTTCTATAGCTACCGGCATATTGTCAAGCCAGGCATCACAGGCTGGGCTCAGGTGAGCCAGGGATATGCGGTATGTACCGAGTCAACCCGGGAAAAGGTGGAGCATGACTTCTTTTACATCAAGAACCTGTCGCTATGGATGGACATTCTGATTGTACTTAAGACCATCAAAACAGTTGCGACAGGGTTTGGGGCACGTTAAATACTTTGCCTGCTCCGCATAACTAAGCGTCTAACATACTTAATGTTAGACAGAAGCCACAGAAAGCCAAAGGTAAAGGGGTTTATAAGGCGTTGCTGAAGCAACGATCTGTAAGTATCAAGCTCACCCGCCTGAGCCTTTGAAAAATCAGCACTTAATCCGGAAGCGCCGAACGGTGCCTTATAAAGGTATACCAGAGAAACCTCCAACTTGTAGCAAGCCCCTGCTTTCAAACAAATCTCCAGCCAAAGCTTGTAATCCTCGCTATACCTTTTCTCTGGATCAAAACGAAAAGGCAAGTTGGCTCGCAGAATAACCCCAGGCGTTGGAAGAATATTTTTAAGCAAAAGCGTTACCGGCTTTACTTCACTAACCTCAAAGTCGGAAACCTGATTAACGTCCGGGACTGTATCGTTACAAACAGCAAAAGAGCAGCCAACCAAATTCGGCTTATTTTCCTTTACAACCTGGGCCTGGAGCTCAAGCTTTTGTGGATGCCAGCTGTCGTCAGCATCTAAAAAAGCAATGTACTCCCCTGAACTTTCGGACCAGCCTCTATTTCTCGCAGCAGCAGCACCGCGATTAACCTCAGAATAAAAGAGCAATACGCGCGGCGAAGTGTAAATCTGTGAAAGGCGCTGCATCTCAATGCGAGTCGCCTCATTACTGCAATCATCAACCAAAATAATTTCACGCGGCAAAACAGTCTGTCCGCAAACTGATTCAACCGCACGCTCAAGGGTTTCCTCACAATTGAAGCAAGGAATAACGACACTTATATCGACACTGCTACTCTTCATGGGAAACAACACCATTCAATGACTATTTTCTCCAAACAGTGCGATTAACATAACCTGTATAACTTAAAACAATTCTGAGGATTTTTCTGGAGACTGAAGGTGCCACATAATCCTGAACAAGGCGAATAGCATCAGGCTCTTCCATAAACTGATTCACCACCACAGAAACACAATCAAGAATCGTTTCTGGCTTCAAACCTGACATTATGAGCGTACCTTCATCCATCCCTTCTGGCCGCTCATGAGCATTCCGCATAGTTACTGCTGGAAAGTTCAACAGAGAAGATTCTTCTGTAATTGTGCCGCTATCTGAAAGCACACAATAAGCTTCTTTTTGAAGCTTTATATAATCCAGAAAACCCAAAGGCTTTAGAAAACGTATCAACGGATTCATATCTCGCTTGGGAAGTGCATCAATTCTTTTTCTGGTTCTTGGATGAGTGGATACGATAACGGGAAAGCCATATTTCTCTGCAAGAGCATTCAAAGAATCCAACAAATCGTTCAAATTAGATTCAGAATCAACATTCTCCTCCCTATGGGCACTGAAAACAAAGAACTTGCGGGGCTCAAGCTTCATATCTCCAATGATTTCAGAACCATTAATTTTATCTGAGTAATAGTTCAAAACTTCGCACATGTGTGAGCCTGTTTTTATAACAGTCTCAGGAGCAACGCCCTCATTAAGCAAATAACGTCTTGCGTGCTCAGTCAAAACAAGATTAATATCGCTTAAATGGTCCAGCACTTTTCTATTTAGCTCTTCCGGCACTCTCTCATCAAAACAACGGTTGCCCGCTTCCATATGAAAAACGGGCACCTGATGTCTCTTGGCCGCTATAACCGACATACAAGTATTTGTATCTCCATATAAAAGCAACGCATCAGGCTTAACATCACGAATAACATCGTCAGCAGCTGAAATTATTCCTGCAATAGATTTTGAAGGCGTCTCGGCTTTTACGCCCAAAAACAAATCCGGCTTCCTTATCTCGAGATCATTAAAGAAGACCTCATTAAGTTCATAGTCGTAATTTTGGCCTGAGTGAACCAAATAATGCTCTGTATGCTTATCAAGCTCGGAAATAACACGGCTCATTTTTATAAGCTCTGGCCGTGTTCCAACAATCGTCATCACCTTAAGCATCAACAGCGCTCCTTACAACATCGAGCTTCATAAGCAATTCTTTTATTTCATCGACATTCAACCGAGTCGTATTATGGGAAGTATAATCTTCCAGCTCGGATATTTTTTGTTCTCCCTCAACAAAATATTTTTTATAATTAAGGTCCCTGCTATCCGCCGGAATTCGATAATAGCGGCCGAAGTCCTCTGCCCTTGCCATTTCCTCCCGAGAAACCAGCGATTCGTAAAGCTTCTCACCATGCCGGGTGCCAATAACCCTGACTGGAGATGAGCTTTTTAGTATTTCGTTAAGCGCCTGAGCCAGGTCTTCGAGTGTGGCTGCCGGGGCTTTTTGAACAAAAATATCTCCCGCCTGACCATGCTGGTAGCTATAGAGAACCAAATCCAGAGAATCTTCCAATGACATCAAAAAACGAGTCATCTTAGGGTCGGTAACAGTGAGTGGTTGTCCTGATTTTATCTGATCAATAAAAAGAGGGATTACAGACCCCCGAGATGCCATTACATTGCCGTATCTTGTTGCACAAAAAATTGGCCCCTCAGGCCCAACGATACGGGATTTAGCTGCCACCAATTTTTCAGCCATCGCCTTGGACATACCCATTGCATTAATGGGGTAAACTGCTTTATCAGTGCTTAAAACAACAACTCGCTCAACGTTATTGGCGATCGCGGCGTTAAGCACATTCTCCGTACCATGCACATTAGTTTTAACCGCTTCCATAGGGTAAAATTCGCATGACGGAACTTGCTTTAACGCTGCAGCATGAAATACATAATCCACGCCGGCCATTGCTTGTGAAACACTATTATAGTCTCTGACATCACCCAGCATAAATTTGACTTTTTCATCATTGATGCCAACTCGCATGTCTTCTTGTTTTTTTTCATCACGACTAAAAACACGAATCTCTTTAACATTTGTACCTAGAAATCGTGATAGGACAGTATTACCAAATGACCCAGTACCGCCTGTAATAAGAAGAACTTTATCATCAAACATTTTTTACTCCCTTTATGGAGTTATGGTATCTATGCATATCTTCAATCAAAGCAGACCACTCAGGTGGAGCATAGCCTGTTTTTTTTCTGAAAAGAGAGGAGTCTAAAGAGCGGTCAATAACAAACTGATCATAAGGTTCAATAGAAACCTTCTTTCCATATTGTTTGGCGATAATCGATAACAAATCGTATTTTGAAATTGGGTCAGCAGAGACTTGATACAGCCCTGACAATGAAGCATCAGGAGCCACATACTCTTTTATAATCCAAGAAAGATGGTTAACCGGTACCCCAGAGAATATTGCCTTAGTAAAACCCTTGATCGCATTGTTCTGGCTCAGAAACCATTCGACCAAACCATTCCTGGATTGCAATTCATGACCGATGATTGATGTCCTCAAGGTAACCACATGAGGCATAGTGGTTACTTCACCGATGAATTTTGATTTTCCATAAAGGTCTTTTGCATCAGACTCATCCGTTTCAGAGTATCCACCTCTCTCCCCAGAAAAGACACAATCAGTACTAATATGCACTAGCCTTGCACCCGCCAAGGCACACAGCTCAGCCAGCCGATGCGGCAACATTGAGTTCACCGGCAGCACATGCAGAGGGTTTTCTGCGTCTTCTTGTTGTTTTATTACTCCAACACAGTTGATCACCAAATCCGGCTTAACCTGGGTGAAGACACGGACGATAGAATCAGAGCTTGAGATATCGACTCCGGCAAACAAACCGGAGGCCAGGGAATCATGGAAATATTTTTTCCCAGATTCAGCTCTTAACGTACCGAAAACCTGAAACCTTTCATCACCAGAAAAACCTGCATAGGCTGCGTAACCCAGCATACCGGTCGCGCCTAATACCAAAACACGCATCTCCACCCCTTAAAATATTGACCTATTTTGCTTTCAGCAAAAACATAACCCACAACCCACCCAAAACTCTTCTATAAAACAAAGGTGAAAAAATAAATAGTGGGCGACACCTAACTGCTTCGATAGCCATGCTCAGCCCATACCCGAAATGACCAGACCTGAAGCCTAATCTTGAAGCCATAAGCGATGCATTAGCTTTCGCCAGATAAAGATCATTAGAATCAGTTTTATTAGAATAAAACGACTCCACCGTATCAACAATTTCATGGCACCTGTTAACGCTCACCGGGCGGAAAGAAGCAGACTCTTCATGGATTCGGCAAGAGGCCAAAGGTTCATCAATACGCTTAAAAGTCCCTAACTCAATGCATCTTAGCCAAAACTCGAAATCAGGAACCTGTCGAAGCTCAGACTTCCAGCCACCAAGCTGATCGAAAAGCTTTTTATAAAACAGAGCCCCAGGGCCAGGATGGCAAACAAGGTCGACGGCCATGCTGTGATAAGACCATTCTGGCGCTTGTTTTTGCCGGATCAGATTGCCTGTTGAACTAATCAAATTAAAAGACGGATAGACGACAACTGAATCGCTGTTCAGCAATTCATAGACTAGTTTTGACACAAGGTCAGGAGCAATGATGTCATCCGAGCTAAGATAACCAACGATAGCTCCGCTAGCACTCTTCCACCCTGTATTAAGAGCTTCAGCCTGGCCTTGATTATCTTGATGCACAACCGTGGCCACATCTTTGTACTTATCAACTATTGCTGCCGAACCATCCGAGGACCCATCATTAATGATGATGTATTCTACATTAGCGTAGTCTTGCGCAAGAACACTCTTTATCGTCTCCTCAACATAATCTGCCTGATTGTAAACTGGGGTAACTATCGTCACCCGGGGTAGCTCTTTATCCATTTTCCACCAAATCTTCTTTTACATGACCACCAATTATTTTCAACGCGACGAACAGAATCGTAAGCGAATCAATGACAATCCGCACAAACCAACACCACACAACACCCTCGGCCCCCCAATTCATACCGGCCATCACCAAAGCCGCCAAATAGGCTGGGAGCTGAAAAAGCTGAAATTTGGCAAGAAAACGAGCGTATCCCGCAGCCTGCAAATAAACGAAAGGAACATGAGCAAGGCTATTAATAGCGATGCCAACAGAAAACACCTTCATGAAATACCCGGCTTTCTCAGAAAAAGACGGGTCAATCCAAATAGACAATATCTCACTGGAGAAGAAAAAAATAACTGCACATACAGGAAGCACCAACCCAAGGGTAAGGAGTATTCCTTTATTGAATATATCTCTTTCCTTGGCCCTCAGAACCTTCTTTGAAAATTCCGGTAGCACCACCGTTGTAATGGCAGCAGGGATAACCCAGAGCTTGGTTATCATTTCATAGGGCGTAACATAATAAGCGACAACAGAAACTTGAACGACCACCGCAATCACAAATCGATCACAATAACCGATCAGCGGGTTCAATATATTACTTACAGCGATCCAGCCGGAAACGCGAAATATTTTTTTATAACGTTTTCTGTCATGCACCCCAAACACATAACCATGACTGAAAAACTCCTTTACCAGAAGCATACTTGCTAACCATGCGACCCAGCGCCCTATCATTAGTATAAGTGCTACAGCAACGAGACTCTGAGAAAAAAAACTGATAAGCGCAGGGCCAGCAAACGTATAAATACCAAGCGGCAGGCGCACCGCGTTAACAGCGGTAAAGCGGCGCTGGGCCTCCAGCACGCCTCGATATCCTGACGTCATAACAATGGCTGGCACAGCTATTGCCAACAAGAGAATAGCAATACCAAGTTCTCGCTGGCTTATATCCGTATCAATAAACCTTGCGCCCAGCAATCCAGAAAAAAGAAAAAGCAGGATTGCCGCGATGGATATAAATGACAATAGCCTGAGGCCTGATCGGGAGGTATAGCCGGCCTCCGAATAATCCCCATTGGACATATCCATAGCCACCTGAATCGTTAATGCACGAGAGATACCCAGGTCAAAAAGCCCAAAATAGCTAACCACAGCCCACATCAGTGTTAAAATGCCGAATCGTTCCACCCCAAGGTTGTCTATTAATAACGGAATACACAGAACCGCAAAAATTAACGGCCCACCCAACCCAATGCCATTAATGAAAACATTTTTTAAATCCCGGTTATTCATTATTGGTAGGCACCAGCAGTGGATGTGTATTTCGGGGAGTCTGATTTCGGATAAGGCTGGAGATTATACACGAGGGCCACAACCAGGTAATCCCTCAGCCAGGACTCTCCAGGCGGAACAAGCTGGCATTTTGAGGCATCGCTAAAAGGCATTGTCGCGTCTTTGGCCATCTGCTTGAGGGTCAAAGAGAGCCTGGCTGCTTTTAACGATACCCGTTCGGGTTTTTTTCCTGCCAAAGCCAATGATCCCGGCACATAGCGTCAATCCCTCGGATCGCTCGCCATCCAAGCACCTCACTTGCCAGGCTTGGGTCCGCGTAACAAACAGCCACATCGCCTGGTCGTCTGGCCACAATATCGTAGGGCACATCTCTGCCACAGGACCTCGAAAAGGCCTCAATCATCTCCAGTACACTATATCCTTGGCCGGTACCCAAATTAACTGTCATAAGCCCCAGGGCTTTCTCAAATGCCTGCAAAGCAGCCAGGTGGCCCTGTGCCAAATCCATTACGTGAATATAATCTCGAACCCCGGTGCCATCCGGAGTCTCATAGTCGCCCCCGAAGACATTCAGCTTCTCTCTGCGGCCGATTGCAACCTGTGCAATAAATGGCAATAGGTTATTGGGGATACCATTCGGATCCTCCCCAATCTGACCGCTTTCATGGGCGCCTACAGGGTTGAAATAGCGTAGAAGAGCTATCTGCCATCGGTTATCACTGGCGTAAAGATCGCGGAGCATATCTTCAATATGCAGCTTGGTGGCACCGTAAGGGTTGGTGGCACTAAGGGGGAAGTCTTCACGGATCGGAACACTGGCCGGATCGCCATAGACCGTCGCCGATGAGCTAAACACCATAGTCCTCACACCAGCATTATCCATGGCTTCCAGCAACCTGAGCGTACCCGTCACATTCCAATCGTAATACCGCAACGGCTGAGCCACTGACTCCCCCACCGCTTTCAACCCGGCAAAGTGAATCACCGAGGCAATGTCATGCCCGTCGAAAATCTTTTTCAAGCAATCGCTAT
>UEXM01001163.1_pt1 | contig 23567 bp, 30 predicted proteins | sample 1796661 | NCBI WGS metagenome assembly UEXM01 (sample SAMEA4772469, study PRJEB27181) | metagenome | reverse complement strand
CTCTCAAGTTGCTGTTTTCGTAAATATCATACATGCCATCGAAGTGACCATATTTATATTTGGCCAACTCCTCTTGCAAGGCTTTGTAAACCTCTGGATCAATTATCTCTTTGATCTCGACATCTACGCTATTGCCCATGCTGAATTGTTCGCTTCTCACGCTGGCCTTGATATTTTTTTCTTTTAAGATCTTTCTTATCTCAGCCGCGCATCTTGCTACTTCACTTTTGTAAGCCATTTTTTTCTCCTTTTTTGTTATTAATTAAATATCTCACATAGATATATTATCAAAAGTTGCAAACATGTGCAACTATTTATAGAAGAAAATATTAAGTAATTTGTTCGTGTAATTCGACGATTCTTTTAGCGTTATTCAGCCAAAAAACCAACAGGTATCTATCACCAGATTTGACCGGCAAACCTTTGTGCAGATGTGTGAAGCTGGGGAAGAACAAAGCATGTCCCGAAGGTAACGGCGCTACCTCCCCATAATTATGAAATGCGGTACCACCACCAACATACTTGCCAGTGTTCAATGGAACCACAACAGATATGTCCGAGCTCTCGTCGTGATGCCAGGATCCTTGTTTCTTATCTTTCAGATTGTAGTTGGCTATTTGTATGGTAGCCGGATCCGCACAATCTCTTTGCCAGATCGCGTTGAATATCGGGTTCAGTACAGTCTGGACCACGAACCACATGCTGCGATAGAGCTCAGGCGCGTATTCACGCAATACGATCTCAGGGATCTGGCGGAGCTTATCTTCATCCTCATTAGGTTCAAACCCCACCTCGCGCTTCATGTGTTCTATTTCTTTCAAAAGCAACGAACAAAACTTTCTACGAAACAAAGGAACCTTATAAATGTCCGGGTGTATTTTTTTTACCACATCATGCACAGGAGTTTTACCCATTTCATTCACGCCTCCACCGGCCTTAAACTTTATGATCTGTGGAATAGTGTCCTGGACCGCCTGGTAAGTGGTGTGATTTATCATCCAATGCGACTGCATGCTTAATAAATAGTTTTTCACCTGGTACATGGCGAGTAGTATATCAGATACAAAATAATATTTATTTGTATATTTCTGCAAAATTTTATAGAATGGAGCACATGATTACAGAATCAGACACAATACAGACTAAAAAAGACGGAAAAGAAATAAGAAAAAGTCTTGCCGTAGATCCGGCTACTTATTCTCTTTTGCAACAAATCTGCGAAATGGAACACAGATCTAAAATAGATCAGCTCAAAGTTCTTATTCAGAAAGAGCATAAGAGATTATCTAGCATGCAAGAACATGAGTTGGTTTAATAAAATCAAACCAAAGCAGAAGTCTGTCCCTCAGTCCTATAAGCCTGTGCTTGAAGCACAAGAGGTTATAGATCTGTATAGCCGTCTTACTCTACACCAACAAGCAGCGCTTATGAGGCTCATATCGCGCAATATTGAAGTGAATGTAAACGGAGAAACCTATATGGGTTACGAGCTCGACTACGAGGTAGTAGGGGCAATTATTCGCGCTTCCGAATCAGAATCCTAAGATCTTTTCTTCCTGGCTGTCCTGGTCCTGGCAAAAGATCTATTCTTACTTTTAGCCATAGACTTTAAATTACCTTGAGTGTTATTCAGCGGATTGCCGTCTCTGTGGTGTATATCCTTGCCATCACCTTTTTTGGCCTTGCCTACCTTTACAGCTAAACGCCTGGCTTTATTCCTGGAGGATCTCTTTTTTATCTGGTCCGGCTTGGAGTGATAGTTTGCATACTCCTTCGCGTAGTCCCTGGCCATACTAAACTAAGGAGCCAATGCCACCCGCTCCGCGCATTGCGATCTCTCGATCTCTTTCATCTGGTACGATTGTCGGCGACATCGCCAGCTGTCTATCTGGATCTGCAACAGTAGGCATGGTGAAATCTGTTATTTGTTCTGCTAGGTTTATATCAGGTAACAATTTTCCAGCTATCTCTGGATTAGTTACTTCACGAAACGCCTGTTCATTTGCTGCTGGAGTAGTGACCGGAGGAGCAGACTTAGAGTTTTGAGAAGGGATCCTTTCAAGCGTGTCTCCTGTCAAGCCTTCGGTTATAGCTCTTACTTCTTCCCTTATATCTGGGTTCAGCTCATAAATTTGGTATAAACGTCTTACATGTTGGCCCCAACTTTGTGGATCGTAAGCAGCCTTCTCAACGCCTTCGGTTAGCCACCTTACAAAAGAAGGTTTGGTCATTAATTTAGCAGACATATATGGAGCTATTAGAGCGCTAAAACCATATTCAAAACCCTCAGATCCAACCATTTGACCTAAGCCAGCATCGGCGGCACCTATTCCAAACATGCTCAAAGCTCCCATAACTCTAGCGGTTCCACTAGGGTTATTCATTTGTTCTGCGGCTTCTCCTATACGTTGCACAGTATTAACCAAAGCATCTAGCTCAGGTATTAACTTTTCATGTTCGGTTCCTCTAAATAAGGCTTCTTTAGCTTCAAAACTTATAGTGTTCCAATTATTTAAAAAAGTTCTTGGACTAAAGCCTTGTTGAGCTAAAACCTCCGCACCTTCTGTAGCTGCTTCTTCACCTAATGCTACCGCGGTTCTTCTACCAGCTGTAGGCAAACCCATTTTGCCTAGCAAGTAACCCGCCATCACATTATATTCGTCTGGGTTCAACAGGCTTTGCAGTTTAATAAGATCTTCGCCGCCATCTTTAGCTCCGCTTTCTATGTACTTCAAAGCGGCTGTAGCTCTTGCACCGCCTTTCTTTATGACATTATCAAGATAAGTTATACCGCCGGCTTTACCGGTATTGGCTTTAACAAAACCATTAGCAGCCGCATAAGCCTTACTTGCATCGTCACCACCTTTTGCCACAAGAGCATCAAGATCTTTGACAACATAACCATACAATTCTTTTATCTTAGCATCCGCACCACCCAACTTAGCTCCAGCCGATTCCGCCGAAGCCAGATTTTTACCTAAACTAACTTTAAAATCTTTGAGTTGTCTGTAAGTCAATACGCCATCCCCGGCGTCTTTCAAAACTTTTTCTGACATGCGTAAAGCCGGATTTACAAAATCGGCCCCTGTAGCGGTTTTTGATTGTGCTAAATATTTATTTGCAAATGCTTGTACGTTTGTGGCATCTGAAATTATGCTGTCTGGCATAAATGGAGTTACCTCGTCGTACAAGCTATTAACCTTATCGTCATATCTAACTCTAGCCGCTCTAGCACCAGCCATTAATTCTTCTGCTGCTTCAGCTGTAGTTCTTACACCTCCGTACTTAGTAGCCAGATCTCTAGTAAAATTATCCATTTGATTAATTACCTGGGCAGCATTTTCGTGCATGATTTTTGTAGATGTTGGAGCTGCCGCTAAAGCCGACTCCATCAAATTGATAGTAGGATTCGCTGTAACCATACCAGCAGAAGGATCCGTAATACCTACAGTTTCCATGTTTTTCAATGCTGTTTTTGCATCCGGGGCCATAGCTCCTGTCATATATCTTATTGGAGCTCCTCCGTATTGTTTAACAATTTGAAGTGTCTTGTTTACGAAAGGTCCACCAATGGCGTTCATACCGGCCGTCGTTCCTGTATCTAACAACCTTTCCGCTCCGGTTCTGTTATCTTCGGTTTCACCAAAAAAATTCAATATACCTATATAACTCTCTCTTGCCGCAGCGCTACCCAAGGCCTCTCCGACAACAACACCAGCGCCTATACCAGCAATGGTTGGTGCTGCAACTGTCGCTCCAGCCACAGCTCCACCTATAGCTCCAGCTGTTTCAGCTATCTCTGGACCTACATCTACAAAATCTCTTAATCCAGGTACAGACATACCGAATAATCTTAAATCTTCGTCAAACAAAGTAAGCTGTCCTGTTTCTGGACTTGTATAAACAAAATTACCATAACCAAATTTAGCTATGCCGTGTTGTGGATCTATAGCTTGCACTGGTACAGCATCAGGATAAAAGTTTTTCAAAGTCAACAGTCTATCGTCTTCTGTTTGAGCCGCACTTACGGCTGCTCTTACGTTAGCTGGTGCGCCTGTTTTAGTATCTATAGAGGCCAACAATCTTTCTTGTGCAATATTGTTAATTAGGTCGTCCTCATAGTTTCCAACCTCTTGATTAGGCTCAACCATGGACAAAAGTATGCTATCGTCTAAATCATTAAATCCACTACTCATCTATCAAACCTTTTTCTATTAATTTCTGTTTCAACTCAGGATTAGTTTTTGCCCTTTTTTTCAACTCAGTAAGAGCTTCGTCCATATTCAAACCAGATCCACCGGACATAACAGCTTTCTTTACATCATCATAAGCCGCACCAGCCACACCCTTCATCGCTTCTAAGGCGTTGTTTCTAGCCTTTCTTTTTTGTAAACGGGTGCCGGGATCTTCTCCAAACAACGGAAAGTAAGTATTTTCTATCATGCCAAACTCACTTTCGTTTATCTGAGCACCCGTCTCTTGTCTAAGCTGTGCTGATCCAAAATCTAATTTAGCGTTGTTGTATTGCATAAATCTACCATCTAAAAATAAACGCTCGATTGCGTCTGGTATTATTGGAAAATTATCCACCATAACATCTTTTAAGTTTACGGGATCAAAACCAGAATCTTCTAAATCGTTTAGAATCTTACTGGCTATCTCCATCCTTACAGCAAAACCGGCCGCTTTGTTTTGCTCACCACTAAAAATACTTTTACGTTTTTCAGTACCAGGAATAATAGGTGTTTGATCTACCTTATCTATTTGTTCCTCAGATATTGTCCTTATTGCCATTAGTCTAGTACCACCTTGTTTCCGTCTGAATCTTCATAGATTTGCTTGCCAGTACCTTTTTCTGTTTGTCCTGGTACTGGAGTATAAGTTTTCCCATCTAACACTTTGGGCCCAACCACACCAGCAGAATCAAAAGCACTCTCTATATCAATACCAGGTATTCTTATTTGTCCTGTTTCTGTCTGTACTATACGTTCTTGTTTTGATAACAAAAGTGAAATTACATACTCTGGGTTAGGCTTCATTTTACCTGGATTGTTTTCATCAGGAACAGTTTTTAAGGCCGGGTTCCTTTCAGCTGCAACAATAAAAGCTAAGGCTTTACCTCTTTCAGAACCACCAAAATCTGCTCCGCCTTGCCCTTCTAAAGCAGCTTTAAACTGCATTTGTAATATCTCTTTTGATTGCGCTATTTGTTCTTGTCTCTGCGCTTCTACTTGTTTGTAAGCTAACACGGCCATTTCTTGTCTTATTTTGTCAGCTTCGGCACGTCTCTTCTGTGCCACTTCATTGAAAGATTGCAAGCCAGCTGTTAAACCGACACCAAATCCTCCTGGTGCCGCTGCGCCAGCAACTAACCCAGCACCTACTTCTGAGGCCAAATCAAAAAAGTTTGCTTTCCTGGGTTGTGGAAATAAACCAGCCATTTGTGCTTGTTGTGCCTGTATATCTGCTGCTGTTACAGGCGCAGATTGAACCGAACCATATATGCTGATTATGTCCTCTGGAGTTAAAGAAGAAGGTGTGCTCGTATCTCCACCATTAGCGAAGACATCTATTTGCTCAGGTATCTGTGCTCTCGAAATAGCCATTAGCCTCCTCCATATAAGTTACCTAGTGCTCCGAGAGTTGATAAACCGGTTCCTATGCCCACTTGCATTGCACTAGGCGGCGGTGCAAAGTCTGTCACAGTCTGGAATTGTCCAGCTGGTGCCATGCTTACGAATGGTGCTAACGCCTGGTATTGAGCCAATGGTGCTTGTTGTGCTTGTATTTGGTTCCTTCTCTGTGCGTCTAGTTGTGCCTGGCTTAACGCTTGTTGCTGTGTGCCCATGCCGTAAAGCTGTGCTATATCCGTAGCTTGAGCTCCTTGAGCTTGCGCTCCTAAACCTTGTAATGCAGATCCTAAACCAAACTGAGCAGCCTGTTCTCTTTGAGCTAACTGAGACTCCATACCGCCTAATCCTGTTAGAGCTCCCGCTAATGCTTGCTGTCCACCGAATCTTTGAGCTCCTAGAGCTCCTAGTGTTCCGGCTAATCCTTGTTGAGCTGCTAATTGATCCGCAGATAAACCTCTGAGCGTACCGCCTAATTGTTGTGCAGCACCTAACCTGGAAGCTGATAATCCAGCTAAACCAGATGAAGCAGCTCTTTCTGCTGCTTTTTGTCTTGCAAACTCAGAAGTACCCATTCTCTGAGCCTCTGTAAAGCCTCTGGAACGTATTCCGCTTATTGCCTCACCCAAACCTCTACCGAGAGCTTCTTGACGTTCAGAAGCGCCTAAACGCGCTCTGGAGCCAAACGCTGACTCACCGCCTCTGCCTATATCACCAGCTCGCGCTGCAATGTCAGCTTTAGATCCTTGCTCTAATACGTCACTGATAGTTTGTTGTACGACACGATCCTCAAAAGGATCAAAGAAAGCCGAAGTCAAAGATGGATCGTAAGCACCTGTAGTGCCTCTTAATAAACTTTCTGATTCGCCCAATCTACCACCAAAGTCGGCTGTAGATCTCATGGCTTGTCTGCCCAGGCCACCTAATCTTTGTCCAAACTGGCCTGTAGCTCCCCTGGATATTCTTTCTTGTTCAGATAAACCAGATGTTAAATCGCCAAGTCCAGCTCTTGTTGCTTCTAAACCTTGTCCAGCAAAGCCTCTCGCCCTACCGAATCCACGGCCTAAAGCATCTATACCGCTACCAAAAGCACCCTCAGCGCCTTCTATGAAACGATCTTGTACGCCTACACCTTGTCTTGCTAGTTCTGCCGCTCTTAATTGATCCGGAGTAAAACCAGCTACTTGTTCATCTATTACTCTGGGTGTGCCATCTGGATTAAAAAATGTCTTTTCGGCTGCTTGCATAGCACCCGGTATAAAGCCGCCTTGTCCACCTATACCAAATAATAATTGTTCTGTTAAAGGATCTAATCCTGTGGCTACCTGTCTAACACTAGGCACGAAAGGCATATCTTCTGGTGAAGCCTGTGCACCTGTGTATGGAGCTAGTGGTTGCTCTACAGCTGGTGTTGTTACAGCTGGAGCTGGTGGTGGTGCTGGTGGTGGTATGTCCATAGGGAAATTTGTAATTGGTAAATCTGGTCTTACTACTGGAGCTGGTGTTGTTGCAGCTGGTGGTGTTGTATTATCACCAAAAAAATTACCTTCGACTACTGGCTGCAATGTATCAAGATTAGGATTCATACTTCCTTCTGGAGCTAGTTGTGTAATGGGTGAAGACCCTGTACCTATATCAAACATTCTTTCAAGTTTAGCTCCCATTCCTCCAGCTCCTACTGTAGCGTAAGGAGTTCCGTCTGGGTTTGTCTGTGACGCATCTTCAGGACGCATTGGCTTTGGAGCTGGTGTTGCAACTGGCGCGGGTGCGTCAGGTAAATCAAATTCATCAGCGATGGAGCTAAAACTTCTGGGTGGTCCTCCAGGCATAGTTTGAGCCTGATTTCCTGTAAATCCAGTTATCGGTCCTGTGTCGGTTCCTGGTGCTGACAAGAAAGATTCAGTTGAAATATTTGGCAAATCAACACTAGGCATCCTTTCAATAGACATGAAATCGCCTCTGGGATTAGTTAAGGCTTCGTCTAGTGGAGATATTGTTGGGGCAACTGTAGTAGGTGTTACTGCGGGTGCTGGTACTTGGGGTGTTATACCAGCTGCTAACAAATTAGCATTGACTTCTTCCATGTCGAATTGAGGTATCTGCACTGTTTGTCCACCAGGCAAAGTGATAGTTTGCATAGGTAACATAGGTGATATACCGCCTATCTGTGTAGGCAAAGGCGTTTGTAATGGCTCGATAACAGGTAAAGCGGCCGGACGTTGTAAAACTTGTGTTTGTAATGCTGGAGCTATCGATCTGTCTCTCGCCCTTGTTAATAATCTATCTAAAAATGACATATCTTATGAGGGATTGGCTCGGCCGCTAAAGGTGTCCATAACCTTATACATAACGTCCATACCTCTCTCCCTATCCTCTTCTAAACTTGGTACTAAGTTAATGATACCGCCTGGTTCTGTCTGCATTTCATACGAACCGGCGCCCCTAACTGCTCTTGCTGTCATTACAAACTCGCCATCTGATAGCATAGCTGGTATATCGTCACTTTGTTCTGTCCCTGGACCATTGATGTCGCCATCCATTCTAGGAAAGCTCCCAGGATCCATTTCTCCGCCTTCTTGCATGGCTACGGCTCCGCCTTGTGCAAAAGCCATAATCGGACCACCGCCCATCATAGCCATCATAGATCCTATGCCATCGCTTTTCTTTTCTTGTTTAGGCATCAAAGATTGTATGGCCATCTTCCTAGCTCTTGATTTTTCAAGTATTGTGCTTTGTGAATCTCCAGGTTTAGGCATGTAAGTACGCATTACAAAGTCTAATTCGCTATCATCAATAATTGCTCCCGATTCAACGCGCAATAAGGCACCAGCAAAATCTTTTGCTGCATTTTCAAAATCCAAAACTCTTTCGGATCTAAACGTGTCCTCTATCGATTCTGGCAAAAGAGCTTGTATCATGGTATCTCTCATGCCGCCTGGAGGTAGTTCTTTTTCATTCACTACAGCGCCCGTTTCTCTTCTGGTTGGCACCATGGCATCTATTTTGTCATCTGCCATTTTCATACGCCTAGCAAGGCCACTCATTTTTGTAGCCATTTCTCCGCCGTCTTGCATACCTCTAGCCATACCGCCTTGTAATTCTTCTATAGCACCGCCTAAAGCTGCTTGTCTTGGTTGTCCACCGGATAACTGAGGTAAAGTGCCTTCTGGTAATAAACCAAACTCAACTGGGTTAGGTCTTTGTTGTCCCATTCTTCTGGCTATCTCGGCTTCCATATTGAATCTGCCTGTAGGACTCATGGTTGTTAATGGTGTTAAAGCTACGCCTTTTTGTTTCTTAGCGTCTTCATAAGCTAACTTACCTAAACCAGCAGACAAGGCACCGATACCAGCCATTTTAGCAAAGTTGCCGAAGCCGCCACCGCCACCGCCGCCACCGCCGCCAAATATGTTACGTATGCCACCTCCACTTTGCACAGGATTTCCCTGGGCATCATAAAGTTGTTGTTGTTGTCCACCGCCACCAAATATACTGGAAACATTGCTCATAAAACCTGTACTGTTTCCGCCGGCAGCTAAGTTTTCTAAATACTGTAAATCTTTGGGAGCCATAACAGCTCTTTGCTCTGCTGTTAAATTACCTAATAAAGTTTGTGCGTCTTGAGCCTTTTGATATGCCTCTACTTGGCCCGCAGTACCACTACCAAAACCAAATCTATTTGCTAAACCTTTTCCGGCTTCCGGTCCTCCTAAAAAAGAAGATCCTGTTTCTCCAAACATGCCACCGCCTAACAAACCAGATTTTGTGGTTAAAGCATTAGCAATACCACCAAACCCACCAGCCGTACCGCCGGCTATTGAAGATATGCCCGGTATTCCTAGTTTTGCTATACCACCGAGAGCAGTGCTTGCTGCACCTCCTAAAGTGCTTGCTACTCCGCCTAGACCTACTTTAGTTAAAGCTGATCCGGCCAATCCTCCTATGCCGCCTAAAGCTGCTCCAAGTGCTGTACCAACACCAGGTATAAACGTCGCAATAGGAGCTACTTTTTTAACTACCTTCTTGAGTTTTTTTCCTATTTTCTTGAAGAAACCATATTCTGGTGCACCAGTCTCTACATTGAGATTTGCAATACCAGAGCCAGCTACATATCTTTCTGGATCTTCTCCGATTTCTTTAAACTTGTTTTCTACTGCTTTTTCAAACTCAGGATCCTCCATAAACTTGGGAGACAATATGACTTCCCCTGGAGTTAAGTGAGCTATTATTGTGTCTTCACCTGTACCGGCTGCTTGTAAAGTATCAGTAAGTTGGACCAATGGTGCTTGGCTTCTTTGTTCTGCTAATTGTAATAATCGATCTGCTAGTTCTTGATCTTCGGCAGAAAGTTCTGGTTCTTCTGGCATTTCTTCCATGTTACCGGGTACCGCCATAGCTCTATTCAATTCATCTTCTGTGAATGTCGCGCCGGTCCTCGGCCTCATGTATTCACCTATTTCTTGTTCAGTGACCATTGCACCGGTTTGTCTACGCAAACCACCCATAGGTACTGTCTGTGTTTGTGGTAATTTATATACTGCTCTTAAACTGTCTTCTAATGCGCTCATTATGTACTCACTGTTACTGTCCCTAAACTCATTGTAACAGACAATCCAGTCAAGTAAGTTTGATGTTGATACAGGTTCCTAAACTCAGTGCCATCAAACGCTTGGTGAACCTCTGTTGTAGAGTTAAATATAATCGCTCCGGTAGCAAATTGCAATTCGCTAATCTCTGTTGAATTAAAGATCTGGACCGCATTTGGATCTACAGATCCTAAATTTAATTCCAGGATCCTTATTAATCTGTTAAATGTGTCCGCAGTAACGCTCTGGCCATCTGCAAGCGGTAACCTGGTTTGGAGTAATTTGCTCATTTATCTCCTACCAGATGGTTGTATTTCAACTCTTGTGTTACCTAGTCTCCACTTGTAATTCTTTCTATCACCTTCACTATTGTCGTCGTCTGATTCAAACCGCAAAACAAACTGTCTGCCTCTGGATCTGAGAGATCCAAACGTACTACTCGCTGTTACTTGTGTGGTTGAATCCGTAGATAAAGTTTGATTACTAAAATCTCTACGTTTAAGGACTATGTTTACGGCTCCATTTTGGCTAGTACCAATATCATTAACAAACAATATGTCTGGCAAAACTTTTTTAAGAAATACATAGTTATCGCCATCCGCAATATCTATATCTGCTGATTCAACAAAGACACCATCCATAGAATCGGTATCGTTATTAAACCCTTTTTCATGCTCATAAATAAACTTACTAGATGATGCTTCTCCGGCAGCTATTGGCTTCTCAAAGACACCAGCAGCTATCCAACTATATCTTTCCAAAGATCCTATGCTCCAAGAGTTCTCTTCATAATTATAAATTGCATATCTTGATATTTCGTTTTCGTTATCTGTTAAGGAAGGATAGAAAAACCATACCTCACTAAACTCTTCATTTAAACCAGCAAAACATTTAAACGCCTGGCTTTCATTAAGATCTGAAAACACATAATCTTGCACGGAACAAGGCAGTTTTTGCACGGCTCCATTGTAAAAATAAAAACCTTTTTTAGACATGTAAAAAACACCCTTTGGTGAGTTTACCGCTGCTTTCGGACCAATTAAGCCAGCTCCTTCATTGATTAGATTTATGGCAAATGTTAAAGGTGGTCCAATAAAATTCATGGAATACAAAGATGTATCTGTCCAAATCAAAACTTCTTGTCTGGCTTTTAAACCACCTATAATAGTAGATCCGGAAGACAGCCTTAACGAACCCGCTGTATTGGTAGTCAAAGGCTCAAACTGTAATTCATTCTCTTGGTCACTAAAAGCAATCAACATAGGATCTATAGTTCCGGTCCTAGAGCTACCACTTATCGGATCCGCGCCTAAAACAATTAAATGCCTATCGGTTTCAGAGGTTATTACTTGTAAACCTACAGTCGGCACTAAGTTAGCTCCACTAATACCTGATAATTGTAAGGCTCTAGTTGATAATCCGTTGTTTTCTTCCCATCTAAATAAGCCACCAGCTCTTGGGTTTATAATTAAGTTCTCTCCAAAATTATCGTGTGTCCATAACCTGAGCTGATTATTGGCACTCAAACTTGTAGCAGAACCCCAAGTACCAGCACCCCAAGTACCTACACTCCAACCTGTAGATTGCACATAAAAGTCAAGGCCAGAATTTACCTGGTAGGCCGCATCTGTTGCAGATCCACCATTACCAGAATCGCTTGCATTTGCTGTAACTGTAGTTCCAGATGTATCTTTAGCGGTTATTGTGTATGTGTTATTCCCTGTAACCAAATCTATTTGATATTCTTGGTTTAAAACTGTAGCTGTAACATTACCATTCAGAGAAACAGCACTAGAAAAAGTAACAAAATCGCCATTGACTGCGCCATGACTGGCATCTGTTACTGTTACTGTAGATGAACCATTGGTAGCAGCAAAAGTTGCCGCATTGGTAGTGTTTTTACGAATAGGGGTTATGTCGTTATAGGTGCCGCCCTCTTCTATGTAGTATTTGTTAGTAGTCCCGATACCTAAATATCTACGTCCCTCTAACGAGATCCATGAATGCAAGGCCCTGGCCGAACCTATAATTGAAGAGGGTGAAAACTTTTCCCAACCGCCTATCTTTTCTACGCGGCCTTTTCGGAATCTTACTTTGTCGCCATCTACCCAACCACCCTCATTAGAGTAGTCGGTTTCCTCTTTGTTGATTCCGGGTTTAAAATTTAGTTTGGTTAGAGGCATAGTTAGATTCTAACATATCCTATTGCACTCTAAGCCAATCTGATAATGGCTCCAGTTGCAGTTGCAGCTGGAAACACAATCGTAAAATCACCAGCTGTTGAGGTTTTGTCTCCACCAAAATCTATTGCTGCAATAGCTTTATTAGAATTGGTTGTGTTGTAAAGCAAACACCCTCTAGCTGTTACAGTAGCCGTACCAAACGTAAGATCCGCAAAATCAACTATAGCAGTTGTGCCAGAAGTCGTAGGTGTCACATTAGTTAATGCGCTACCGCCAGAGCTGTAGTTAGTTCCTGTGGCTTGCCCTGTAGTCACAAAAGCAGTTGTGGTTGCCCCTAAAGTTGCAGAGCTTGTATAAAGCGCTAGTTTGATACTGTCAGCACCATTCGTAAGATTATGCCCTTCAACAAGTAGTTCTTGTTTGAAACTTGTGCATATTGCAGATGTTATTGCCATTATAGCTCCTTCAATATTTTAGCCATGTCTTCATGGCCTTGTTCTCTTAGTATATTCGAATAAGTCGTGTTTTGCGACTTAATCGCGTTCTTCATAGAATACAAGATTACAGTATAAACTTGGTTTTGAAAAGCTACCGCTTGTTGTTTGATATGCTCTGGCGCATCGTCAGAAATACTTACTATCTTTTTTGTGGCCTGTGCTGCCCAAAACTCAGGATCGTGCCCTTTGTTTTGTGTTGAATGAACCTCTATATTACCTAATACAAAATCGCCCTTATTGCTCATAGTCACCCCTTATATGGTTCTGGTGGTACAACATCCTCATTAATTTTAAGACCAATCTTTTCTAGTTGCTCGTTGATTTCATCAAAAGGTCCAATCAAAAATTTACCTTCATGTGGTACGGCTACCAAAGGTTTGTCTAATCTATGGAAACCATAAAGTTTTTCTGTTGCTGGTACATTAGAATCTAAAACTGTAGATCTGCCACTTATGCCAACAATTATATCTTCACTCATACATTTGCTAATCCAAAACTCTACACAAGCTCTACCCGCCTCTGCAAAGTGCATGTTTTCTTTATATGAGAAATCTATACCGAAAAGATCTACTCTGCCGACTTTATTGTATAAAGCGTAAGCTATAGCAAAAGCTACTGTTGTGTTCATGTAGGCGCATTTGGTCGCGTTACATACATCCTCTACTGGGTATCTCACTGGATTTTTGATTCTAGGATCTTCCTCACAAGTGTATATGGGCACATCAGACTCCGACATAAGTTTAATCATGGCGTTTGTTTGTTTGCCAGCGTCGTCTGAATCAAAGAACCGACTAGCCGGATCTAATGCAAAAATTCTGTCAGCTGGATATACCAGGCCAGCAGAGTTAATACACCAGATTTCGTCCCATGTACTTGAGTTTTCAAGACCTATAGCAAAATCTACCTGTGACACACCCAGGCCAATTATTGCTACGGATTTACCTTCTAAATGTTCTAATACCATTAAGTCACGCTTGAGCGGACTGAATCGTATCTATACTCGTCGCGTGTGCCACGACCTTCTGATATATTTTTCATACGAGCTATCGCCTCCTTGAATCGGCCTTCAAATTGGGCAACGACTTCTGGAGGTTCTTTGAGGAAGATTGCTCCTTCCACTAAAGCTCCGTACAACAACGCATCTGGATAATCCGAAGATAAGGTTGTTGTACCACTGTCACTACCACTGGTTAAAGATCCTGGTTTATTTAAGTAATGTAATTCGATTGTATAGTTCGAATCAGGAATCGGTGAGATTTCAAAAGATGTTTCATCAAACAAAGAATAATACTTGGGCGTACCTTGTGTGGTCCCTGGTGAATATTCTTTGATAAATGAGGCGTGTTTGAAATCTAAATAATCGTAAGTGCTTGAGCTGATTATAGCCAAGCTCATGGGTGCATAAAAATCTGTAGGTGTAGCCAGGAATCTGTTTCCAGAAGTCAAGTTGCCCTGGACGTTTTTTCTTTGATCCGGTAATTGAACCAGGGAGAATATGCGATCTTCTGATTCTTGTATAAACCTCGGTAATTGAGTTGTAAAGGTAGACTCTGATACCTGGAGATAATCTTGTACCGCTGTTTTTAATGTAGCAAGTGTAAAGCTCATGTCGTTATTGTAACCTCACCTAAGCCGGATGTAACCTCGAAAGTAGTAAGCACTGAACCTAACTTGCCATTACCAACATTTGAATAAACCAAAAAAGCATTGTTATCGTCTGCTATGTCTGGCCTTGCATTTCTTATTGCCTGTGGATCCTGGGGAGCTGGTTTAGGCATTAACTGTGGATGTTTTGGACTATATTGATCTGGACCAACTAACAAGCCATCCCAAGTCATACGCATATCTTTCAGTTTGTATCTGAAACCAGTAATGTCGCAGATCCCGTAAGTATATTTTCCAGATGCAAAAGCCATTACGCGTTGTTATAACTTCTAAGGTTAGGTTGTATTCTAAATGATGCTCTATCCTCGTCTTGAGATAAGGCCCTTTGAAACTCGTCTTCGTATATCGATTTGAGGGTATTTGTTCTTTCTGGTGCCCTTTTCATAGATATATAGTAAGCGAGGCCAGCTGCCAAACAAGGGTAAAATCTGAACGGCAGATCTAGTGTGTTTGCTCCCACATCTGCATCGTCCATCCTAGTAAGTACGTTCATGTGTACTGTATAGGTACTCGATTTATCTGGCGCTGGCCAAACTGATATTGTCGGTGTAGTTTGTTTATTAACAAAAAATTGATTTGGTTTACCAGTAGAAGACTTTGTAGTTATATGCGAATACTCAGCTCTACTCAATCTGGTCATAGGTAAGTCTGTAGTTTCAGAGCTTACTGTTTCTCTTATAAAGACATCTAATACGTCAATCGCTGCCGTAGCGTTGGCACTATCAACATTGTAAGTCTTGGTATCTTTGACCATGGCTACTGTTTTTTCAGTTATGGTCCATTGGTTCAACCCTCTGTTTGCCCATTCGGCCAACATTAGATTGAGACTACGAGTAGCACTTTTCAGATCATACCCGGTTCTCATTTCTAAACCGCATCTTTCAAATGCCTCTTCAACGTAATCAGCTACGTCTAGCTCAAAATTCTTGCTACTTGATGTTGCCATTACTCTTCTGTCTCTCCTTCACTATACAAGTTGTTAAAGGTTATATTGGGATCCATGTAACTTTCATGTCCCTCTGCTGAGTGTACCCATTGACTAGGAGAAAAGTCTGGTGCACCTTCACCTACTCGCCATAAAGCTGGGTTTGTTGCTCTCACTCTATTATTAGGTAAAGCTACAAAATTGCCAGTGTACTCTCCAGCGTCAGTTAAATATAACACATGTGATTGCTTATGTTGAGCCGGATCGTCTGCGATACTGTTTTCTGTGTAATCTACTGTGAACATGTATCTTCCAGTATAAAACTCGCCGCCTATTTTGCATATCCAGGGCGAGGAGCTTACTCTATCTAAAACCACGACTGAATGATCGTGACTAAGACAGTCCCAAGGCTGCGCCAGGTGATCTTCCATCGGGGTTGGCCATTTATCCAGGGGCACATCTGCTACTAGGGCCTGTATGGGCATCCTTGCCCACATAGCTCCGCCATGTACGTTTTCATCAGGATAATCCTCAAAATCGGTTTCACACCCGGTAAACACTACCTGGAAAGAAAGAGATCTATCTGGAATTGTATTAACAGCAAACGCCAGGGCATGTAGATATTCTCCATGATAATCCTGGTGATTTGCAGTAAATTCTTTTCGCACCCAACATTTAAACTGTGGGATGTTGGAAATTAAATACGCCACTTAATTTAACTCCTATGTAATTAGTTATTTGCCGTACAAGCCTCCGCCCTTAGATCTGTACTTAACATTTTTATTTGCACCACCGCCGGCACTCATTTTACTGCTCTTTAAAACATTAGCTTGACCAGCTTTTCTTGTGCCTTGGCCCATTAATGCAGACATAACAGATCTTGGCATTTTGCCCATACCTGGATTGGCTTTCATTTCTGCTTGTGCAGCGCCACCCATAGACATGTACTTGGTGCCTTTCATTTCGCCACCTTTAGCCTTACCTTTAGTGCCTTTCATACCACCGCCTCCGGCTCTATATTTCGTTCCTTTCATAGTTATCTCCTTCCGTATAAACCCATATTAGGTTTTGATGTTATCATACCACCTCTAGCTGCAAAAGTTTTTACATTAGTTGGTTTGCCTCCAACACCTTGAGGCTTTGCTCTTTTGCGTTTTACCGCAGATTTTATTTGTGATTTTGACATGCTAGATGCTTTTGCAGCTGGCACACATTTTGGGTATTTTCTTTTGGCGTCTGCCTTTTGTTTAGATCTGCCACATTTTTTGAAGCCACCACCTTTTTTTGGAGCTCCAATGTCAACCCAATCTTGTTTGAACCACTTGGATAAGCTCATTAGGCTCTAGGCACTTTAGTCTTTTTGCGTTTGCTATCCATCATGGCTCCACATCCTCTGCCCTGGACCATCATTACTTCTCCGCCGTTACGCATAAAACCCATTTTATTTCTTACCTTTTTTGGTAATTTTGGCAAGCCTCTGTTAGCAGCTGGTATCGGTTTCAAACTTTTCATTTCACCACCCTCTGCTTTTTTAGCACCTTTATATTTGCCACCCATTTTTTTGTACTCGGAAACCATGTAAGCATTTGCGTAAGCTGACGGATAGACATCAAACTTAGCTTTAGCTTTTGCTTTAGCTCTTGAGTAGATTGAAGGATTAGCTACATTAGATGGTGTTTTAGATTTAGCTCCACCGCCTTTGTTCATCTTAATAGACTCAAGGGTTTTAGCCTGGCCAGCATGTAGTTTGCTTGCTTTTTTTAAACCTTTGACTACTTTTTTTATTTTCTTTTGTGACATAATTATTTACCAATTTTTACAGGACCAATAACCCGCAGTAAATACATCTTTTTTCTTTTGCACTGCATCACAGTTATGTCTTGCTCTGAAACTTTTTTTACGCGCTGGTTGAGCCTTTTTGATTTTCATGTTTGGATCACCATAACGCACTATTTTTACTTGATCGCCTTTTTTAGCTAAGACAGCAAACTTTTTGTTTTTGCCTGGTGTACGTTTTTGTTTGTTGTAACCAGAAAAAGTCTCCCCGCGGTAGGAGATCCTACCGCTAGGAGATCTAGTGACGTCTTTGGTCGTCGCCATCTAGTAGTTTTTAGTCAATACCAATATTATGGAGTAAGCGTCTCCGTTACTATGACCTACTGTTGTAAAGTCAATGTCACCGGTTACACCAGATCCCGCATTGTTAGGAATACCTGTGAATAAATCATAATATTCGTCACCGGTACTATCAGCCGGTAAAGGTATTGCCAAAACATTAGTGGTGGCGTCGAACTCGAGATCGACGGCCATACCACGACATGCCCAATATATTCTTGAAATTGAAACCGAAGTACAAGCAGCACCCGCACTGTTACTAGCTAACGCTGATACGTCAACCTTTTTAACAGAAGATTCACCCGTGCCATCGCTCTCATTGGTAAATTTCAAGATTGCGAGTTTTTCGCCATCTTGTATGGTTTGACTGGTTACTGTATCAGCCATGTTTTACTCCTTACAGTTCAGTATTAGCTGTACGTTCTTTGCTTGCGCCAATGTAATCGACAGTCAAAGTTTTTGCAGCAGCAGCACCATTTTGAATACCAAACGAAAGAGTCAACTCTTCGTTGTCTGGTGAGTTAGTGCTTACTACAGTGCCAGCTAGAACATTGTTTTGGAAAACGTGATACTTCTGATCTTTAGGATCGTAAACGAAACCAAGTGTCATAAAAGTATCGTCGGCCAAAGAGTTAGGCAAAGTCAATGTTGACTGTGTGCTATCTTTTTCAACGATGAAACTGATTGTAGCAGCGCCATCTGCTTTCAAAAAGAAGATCCCATCTGTTACATCTAATGGTGTTGTGTCAGTCAGTTGTAAACCAGCAACAATGTCAGACTGTGTAGCATCATTAGTTTTAAATCTAATGTTAAATGCTAACTGTTTGCCAGCCTCGTACTTATAACCTTCTTTAACAAGTTGGAAAAAGTCATGGTCATTGTCTCCAGCTGCGTTGGTTACTAATAGTAAACCACCATCGCCATCAGCTAATGCCTCAGTTGCGGATCCTGTGCCATCCTCAGTTGTTGTAATTGTCCAATCGGACGCTAGGTAAGTATCAAAATCATTAAAATAAGTGTGATACTTATGGGGTGCCGGAGCTTTTAATTTACCTAGTGTTGAATCAGATCCAACATTGGTAACTCCAGAAGTGAAGTGTGTAGTCATAATCAGCCTCCTTATAAATAGCCATTACGAGCACCATGCCCGCAACAATTAGTTCTACAAGATTGATGATACTACTAGGCTATTTAATTCGCAACTTTGAGATCTTCCTGGTTGGCCAGGTATTCAAGTTGAGCCAGGGTGCTAGGCATGCTGGTGTGGTGAACACTGATACCTCCAGCTGCCGCCCAGGCGTCGCAGTTAGACTTCTTATCGTCAACCAGGACATCGCCAGGTCTAGCGAAAACTCCTTTGTGTTTGCCCTTGATTGTGCATGTGACTACAACGTGTGGATCTACATGCTGGTGGATCCAGGCCATCTTATCAGTCACCACCAAAGGTCTGTTGATCTCACCGGTAGCCGTGAGGATCTCCCAGGGTAAACCGGTGTTTTTGACCAGGGCGATTAGATCTAACATGCCTGGCATAACCGGTAAGTTTCTAAAAAGTCTTTTGTTTATGAAGTCGGCCTTTTGCTCGTCGTAGTGGCCTTCACCCTCCAAGGGCCCGTTTATGTAATCCGGGCCCTCTACTCCTTTGACAAAATCTGCCAAAACTCCATCCATGTCTAAGTATATTTTTTTCACTAGGCTATCCCATTTTTTACTAAACATTTGTTGTAAACATGATTAGCATAATTGTTTATTTTTGCTTTGATCTCTTCTTGCTCGGCATCTTTTTTTGCCTTTTCTTCGGCATCCATCATGGTTGCGTTTGTAATCTCAACCTTTACAAACTTGTTTACATGTTGAATGGTTTTTGTTTCACAGATCTTTGCTCTTTGCTCATTTGTCAACTTAGTTTCGTCAACAAGATCTTGAAACTCTGCAAGCCATTCTTTGCTTGCCCAGGCTGGATCTAAAGAGTGAGTTTTGATGTGGCCGTCTATGTTCTCATATAAAACCTTAATCCCGGCATAAGTGCTCTTTTTAACGGCGCACCATTTATCAGTCTTTGGGTTTAAAGTCTGATAACAAAGCCTGTCGCCTCTTTTAGTTGTTTCGATCCAATATTTTCTTTTGGTTCTCAACTTATATCCCCAGGGATAATCTTCGACAACAACTGCATTATCAGCTGAATCTTTGTTATAAATAATATTAGCCATTACGCCACCTCCTTTTCAATTAAAACTTCTTTGAAACCGAAACCTTCAACCATGTGGAACTTGCCTTCTGGATCCTCAACAATGTCACCAACGCTCAAGCTGTGCATGTCTCTGTATCTTTTGCCTCTTACATACATGTAATCGAAGTCGTAAACGTGGTTGTCGTAAACCTCGTCTTTTTCCTTCTCTTCATCGTAGTAGCAGCCGTTTAAGACTCTGAATACTTCCTCGCAATCATCGACAACGTATTTAACATTTTCTCCAAATTCCTCAATGACCATGCCAGCATCCTCTTTGATTTTGCAAACCTCGTCATAGTATTTGAAATACTCTGGTTTGAATTTTTTGGCTCCTAATTGGCCCTTCAAATACGCATCGTACTTAGGATATTTGGCAGCGGTGGCTGCGTGTCCACCATCTGGACCATTGACGTGATCTATGATCTCGTCTCTTATCTTGATTTGATACACTTTGTAAGTCATTTCTCCTCCTTTTTTGTTGTTGTTTTCATGTCTCACATAGATATATTACAGTATTTGCATAAATATGCAACTATTTACAACTATAAATATTCAATCAATTTAGGCCAAAAAAAAGGGCCCCAAAGGGCCCTTCTGTAACACTGAGTAATAAAGTGTGTTACGACTTCAAATTATGCGCCTTGAGATCCGTAGATTCCTCTCCAATCCGAGAAACCGAACGAGTATCTTTCTCTAGCTTTATATCTAATGTTGCCTGTTGAAAAGTCTGGCTCCATAGAAGTCTCCATTGGAGATCTTTGGAACATTTTTAGACCTTCGCCCATGCTGTTCACAGATGTTAAGAGGAAGAAAGCATCCGGATCTGATAGGTAATGATTAACAACGTAACCACCAGGTAAAACACCTGTGTTTTTGATTGCGTTGATGTCATTATCAGCAGTTCCAGATCTTTGGTTTGACTGTAATATTCTGTCAGCAACAAACACTAATTGTGGTGGAACCACAAGTTTGTCTGCTTGCACAGATATTGTCAGACCTCTATCGTCTGTAAATGTAGATATATCAATTAAAGCATCCTCTAGTGAGGCTTCATTAAGGTCTGCCATAGTTGTAGCTCTATTCGCAGCTGATCCACCACCGGCTAGGGGGTGAGCAGTATTGATTAGAGAAACACCATCACCGCCAGTAAAACTGGAAGAGAAAGCGTTATTCAGTACGTCAGCGCCTTTGACTTCTTTGGTGTTAGCCATAGATTTAGCCAATGCTTTAACATATCTTTTACCTAAAGAATCGTAGAGATTGTCTTCGACTGCTTCCTCAGTTAGTGCAAAAGCCAACGCAACTGTATCGTGCGTGTATCTTGCGCTAAAACTTTCGTTAGCGTTATCAAATTCAACACTCTGCCCTTCTGTTTTGACAGGTGCGCCGCCAAAACCGGTGACTAATACCTCTTCTTCAAATGCTCTATTTGAATCCTCAATTACAAAAATATCTTCATACTCTTGGTCATAAGAATCATAGGACATCCCGAAAAGTGCATTTAATCCTGGTTCTAACTCTTTAGCTAATTGTGCTCTTGAAATTGCCATTTATTAACTCCTTATGCTAGTCCAGCACCCTTCTGTCCCATAATGTGGTTTTGAATCACACATAAAACATTAGTGTTTGCTGATGCTACATCATCGTTATTAGGATCCAGAGATATATCTAATGCTTTTAGAGGTAGAGTAGCAGTTGTAGCTCCTGTTGTTACGTCTAGCTCTAAATTAGATATTCCGGACTGTGTGCTGCCTACAGGTGATCCGTCTACAATGTCGAAGTTTCCGAACAAGTCAGCAACAGGCATTGCTGCGTCTGCTTGTACTTCAAATACGACGTTTGCATCGTCAATCACGAAAGCAAGAATATCACTGGCAGAAATACTACCAGGATAATAGTTTGAGAAAACTTGCTCGCCTGATGTGGGATCAGTGTATCTACATCCGTTAAACACTCCAACAATCGGAACAGTTCCAGTTGCAGCGTGTCTACCGATTACTCCGGCGGTGAGCTGTGTGCACAGATCTCCTTGGAATATTGGTGTAGTAGCACCACTGGCTATCCTATAACGAGATTGTCCTCCGTTATAAGGTTCGCCACCCATCATACGAACAGGTTTACATCCAAAAGCGGCATCTTTATTTGCCATAAGATTTACTCCTATTATTTATGATTGTTACTTTTTCCCAAAAGTAACATTAGATCTTCTATCAGCATCATACTTGACATACCTTCCGTCTTTCCTGGATTCACTAAATATATTATTGTCTAGTGCTTCCTTCTTACGGGCAGTTTGATCTTCATAATAAGCATTACGTTCATCACGAGTCTCAACAGGTATTTTTGCTAACAGTAGTCCTTCGCTATATATATAGCCAGCATGTCTTCCAGAGTCAGCAGTTGGAAAAGCAAACTCAGCTGGTAAATCGGTCCCTCTTACGAGTTCCCAACCTTCTCTGAGTCTTCTTGCAACATTTGCTTTATCTTCCTGGCCCAGCATGGATTCTCTTATCCAACGATATTCATATCCTTCTGGTGGTTCAGGAACCTCTAGTTTTCGTACCGGCCTCCATGGTTGTCTTCGAGAATTATTATCGTGAGACTCGGACTCACGGGATTTTCTGGAATGTACTTCTACGTTTGTTTCTTCCGTCATTTTGCCTCCCTTGTAGCTAGTTTTTGTTTTTCTTTAGCGACTGATTTCAACCACGCTTCATCTGTCATGCCGTGTGGTTTTAATCCTTGTAGAGTTTCGACTTCCGATTTCGTAAAACGTACGCCGTTCGCCTTGCCTTGTGTTTTTTGCCGACTTCCTACGGAAGCAGAGGCGACTCTTTGCACAGCGGGCCTGTCCTCTCTTTGTCCGGAATTATCGGATCTAAGATCCGGATAAACTTTATAAATTCTATTGCTCAACTCTTCGTAATATTCATCTGATTCAGTATCATAACCTTCACCAGCCAAAGTATTATGTACCATACCAGCGTAAGTATTAGCCTCGGCGTTTTCCTCAAACCAAGAATTATTTTCTAACCAATTCAAGGCTTTTTGCGATGGTTGTGGTGCTTGTTGAGTTTGCTCAACGTATTGTTGTTGAGGCTGAACCTGTTGAGTATTGGTTACAGCTTGCTCTTGTCTTTGTTTGGCTATCCTTACTTTTTCTTTTTGTAAGGAAAGTTCACTTTTCAAGGTATCTGCTTTTGACATTAACTCAGCATCCCCGGAGGCATGAGCTTTTTTGTATAGCTCATTAGCTTCCCGTTCTTTTATCTCAACAGTCTCTTCTTCTTTTGCTAGTAAAGTCTGTTGAGCGTTGGCTGCTTGTTGATAATAAGCATGAACCTCTTGCTCTCTTTGTCGTAAAGCAGTTTCTAATTGTGCTGCTCTTTCTTCTGTTTCGCGATTTCTCGCATTTAATTTATTAATACGCTTAGAGACACTCTTTGTGTAGTTCTCTAATTCGTCGTCACCGGAAGCCGATCGATCTTCGACCTGGCTATCATTTTCAGTAACCTCTACCTCTATATCGTCAACCTCTGGTTGCGCTACATTTACGTCATTTTCTACTGTCATAAGCTCACTATATCATCTGGATCAAGAATTGTGGCTATTACTTCATCATCGTTGATGATTCGTACCTCTGCACCATCCTCAAGTTTAAACCTAGAGCCAGAGTAGCGCCCTATTAAAACCCATTGTTTTTCTTCACACCAAGGTTTATCTCCAAATCTGGCTT
>UEXM01001162.1_pt1 | contig 23574 bp, 28 predicted proteins | sample 1796661 | NCBI WGS metagenome assembly UEXM01 (sample SAMEA4772469, study PRJEB27181) | metagenome | reverse complement strand
GCTTACCGCCGAGATCGTAGGGCTGGGCATCGGGAGGGCCGTGCCATGACCATCCTCACCGGCGATTGCCGAGAAGAAATGCCATGGCATGCGCCATATGACATGATTCTCGCCGATCCGCCCTACGGAGACACCTCTCTTGCCTGGGACCGGCGCGTCGAGGGCTGGATCGCGCTGGCGCGCGCCGCCCTCCGCCCGACCGGCTCGCTCTGGGTCTTCGGCTCGCTGCGCTGCTTCATGGCGACTGCCGACCGCTTCGCTGATGCCGGCTTGCGGATCGCGCAGGAGATCGTCTGGGAAAAGCAGAACGGCACCGGGTTTCACGCCGACCGCTTCAAACGTGTGCATGAGCTGGCAGTGCAATTCTACCCAGCAGTGACGGCTTGGCGGGACATCTACAACGACGTCCAGACCACGCCCGATGCAACGGCGCGAACGGTTCGCCGCAAGCGCCGTCCTCCCCATACCGGCCAGATCGACGCCGGGCATTACATCAGCCAGGACGGCGGGCCGCGCCTGATGCGCTCCGTCATCTACCTGCGCAATTGCCACGGCCGGGCCATCCACCCCACCGAAAAGCCCTCCGCGCTGCTGGAGATCCTGATCCGCACAAGCTGCCCCGAGGGCGGGCTGGTCGGCGACTGGTTTGCCGGGTCCGGCGCGGCCGGCGAAGCCTGCCGGCTATCCGCCCGGCGCTATATTGGCTGCGAGATCGACCCCGAGATGGCCGAGCGCGCGCGGGCGCGCATCGCCACGGTGCTGCCGTTCCACGACGGAGGTGCGTCATGACCGGACGCACCGACAAACGCGGCTTTGCGGCGCGCCCGACCGATCCCGACGGCTGGATCAAGGCCGGTGACACATCCGCTGCGCGCGAAGGTGACGCGCCCGCCAATACCGCCCGGCTGACCATCGATGTCACCCCTGCAATGCGCGGCCGCATCAAGGTTGCGGCCTTCAATCGCGGCATCACGGTCGCCGACATGCTGCGCGAACTGCTCGCGCGCGAGTTCCCCGACACATCAGGAGATCGGCCATGATCGGTGCTCGCGCACACTACGACGATCTCACCCGCGTCGAACTGACATGGGTGGAAAAGAAGATCGAGTTCTGGATCAGGTTCGGCCACGAGGTCGAATCTCAGATCCTCGACCGCTCCCGTCGCATCGTTTCGTTCCGACCCGATGCGGTATTCGGCTTCGTCCGCTGGGCGGCCAACGACTACGGCACGATCATCTCGCGCATCGACATCCTGCGCGCCGTTGCGCCCGGCAGCGCGTATCAAACGCTCCCCTTCGTGCGACCGGGCGGCGAAATCCTGCTCCGGATCGAGAGCTGGCCCAAGGTCGAGGACGTCCTTCGCCATGTCGATGCCGTCGAATCCCTCGGGATCGACCCCGCCGAGGTCGACCCCGATCACTGGCGTCACGTCGGTCACTGGATGAACGCGGGCGAGGCACCGCGCCCCTACACGGACGAGCGCCACCGGGCATGGCTCCGTCGCCGGGAGATCGGACAATGAGCCGCGCCCGCTTAGTCACGGCAACGGTGGCCGCGCTCGCGATCATGCTCGCGAGCGGCGTTCCGACCGCGCCAAGGCTGGTCTGGAACGCTTCGGCCAGCGTGCCGATCGGCTTCTACATGATTGCGCCCGCCGACAGGATCGAGGTGCCCGATCTTGTCGCCGTCCTGCCTCCCGAGCCTATCGCCGACTTCATGGTCCACCGCGGCTATATCGCGCGCGATGTGCCGCTCCTGAAGCACGTCGTCGGATTGCCGGGACAGTGGGTTTGCCGCGACGGTCACGCGATCACGGTCGATGCGGTTCCGCTCGGCGAGGCGAGGGATCGCGACAGCCAAGGGCGCGAACTGCCGATGTGGCAGGGCTGCCGCATCATCGTCGAGGGCGAGGTTTTCCTGATGAACCTCGACGTGAGCGACAGCCTCGACGGACGCTATTTCGGCCCGCTGCCGGCCTCGACCGTAATCGGCCGGGCTACCCCGCTTTTCACCGACGAAGGCGGCAATGGCCGCTTCGTCTGGCGCGCGCCGGTGCGGTGACGGCGCGGCCAATGCGGGACGCTTGCGCGGCCCGCACCTTTTCCACCGCTTGAGAAAGGAACTTCCAATGCCACAGATAGGTCAATTCACCCGCACTCCATCCGGCTTTTCCGGGCAGCTTCGCACTCTCTCGCTCGACCTGGAACTGACCTTCGTTCCGGCCGACAATGCCGAGTCCGAGAAGGCGCCGGCCTACCGCATCCATCTCGGCGATGAAGATGGCCCGGAAGTCGGCGCCGGGTGGAAGCACACCGGGGAAAGTGCGGGACCATACATCGCGGTGCTGCTGGATGATCCCGCCTTCCAGCAGCCGATCCGCGCCCGCCTGTTCCAGTCGGACGAGGACGGCCGCGACTGGAACCTGCGCTGGACCCGCCAGAAGAAGCGCGACGAACAGGAGTGATGATGTTCACGTCCTGCACGCGACCCGCCTCCGGGAGATGCGGCGCCCGCTGCCGCATCATCCTCTTTCTCCTTTCCGGCCTGCTAATCCCGGCCGCCGTGATGCCGCCCGCTCTGGCGCAGTCGGCTGCACAGGATCGTGCAGCCGCCGCGCATCCGCACGACGCCCATATTGCCGAGGCGTCGCAACGCTTTGGCATCCCGGCGGCATGGATCATTGCCGTGATGCACGCGGAAAGTGCCGGAGATCTGCGCGCCGTATCGTCAGCCGGTGCGATGGGGCTGATGCAGGTCATGCCCGACACCTGGGCCGATCTGCGCATCCGTTACGCCCTTGGCCACGATCCCTATCATGCGCGCGACAACATCCTCGCAGGCACGGCCTATCTGCGCGAGATGTGGGACCGCTACGGCAATGTGGCCGCGATGCTCGCGGCCTACAATGCCGGGCCGGGCCGCTATGACGAATACCGCCTGGCGGATCGACCGCTGCCGGCCGAGACACGCGCCTATGTCGCTGCGCTTGCTCCCGCTCTGCTCGGCGAATTGCCGGACGGCGGCGGCGCGCTTCCCGCCCGACCGCTCGACTGGCGCGAAGCGGAGATCTTCGTCGCGCGCGGTGACGGTGCCCGGACCGCCGATCCGGCATCGCCCGATCGCGCTCCGGACCACGCCTCTTCGCTCCTCCCGGCAGCACCGGAATCCCTCACGGCATCGCAGCCGGAGGGGCTCTTCGTCACGCGCCATGCCGGTGGGGACCGGCCATGACCCTCCACGGCGCATTTCGCATTGCATCGGGCTCTGGCGCATCATGGACGGCGCTGGGGGTGGCGGCAGGCAACACGACCGGAAGATGGCAGGATAAAAGCGCGCACGGTGCGGCTCGGTCGGTCGGTTGTTTTTGTTCATGTTTTCGGCGCGTTCCGCACCGTGCCGCGCATTCGCGCACCGTGCGCCTCGCGCCCATCCTCCTGAATTTCCTTACTGTCTTGCACCGTGCGGGGCTGTGTCATGTCCGATGAACACGAGTTCCGCATAAGGCCGGGGCGCATCCGCTCGACCCGCGCTCAGCAGACCCGGCCCTTCATCGCGCAGGCGCTCGCCGCCGCGAAGAAGGCCGGCGGTGGCGTCTCTCGATCCGGCCGCGTGACTTCCGGCAATCGCTCCCGCTTCGGGCGCGGCCAGCGCGCCAGCGTCCAGGCCAATCGTCTCATCACCACCCGCACACGCGGCGCCGTCGTCAAGGCGCGCGTGGTGCGCAACATGGCATGGTCCGCGCCGCTCGGAACGCATCTCGATTATCTCCGCCGTGACGGCGTGACCCGAGATGGCGAGAAGGCACGGCTGTTCGGGCCGGGAACGGAGGATGCCGATGGTCGCGCCTTCGCGGAGCGGTGCGGCGATGACCGGCATCATTTCCGGTTCATCGTCTCGCCCGACGACGCGCCGGATATGTCCGACCTCCGATCATTCACGCGCGATCTTGTCGGCCAGATGGAAAAGGATCTCGGGACGCGCCTCGACTGGGTGGCGGTCGATCACTGGAACACCGCGCATCCGCATGTCCATCTGATCGTGCGCGGTGTTCGTGACGATGGGCAGGACCTCGTGATCTCCCGCGACTACATCAAGGAGGGGATGCGGGACCGGGCGCGCGATCTCATCACCCAGGAGCTGGGGCCGCGCACCGATCTCGACATTCACCGTGCGCTAGAGGCCCAGATCGAGGCGGAACGCTGGACCCAGCTCGACCGGCAGCTTGTCCGTGATGCGGGAAAATCCGGCATCGTCGATCTTGCCCCGCTCGCCAGCCGACCGCAGGACGAGTTCCATACGCTGAAGGTCGGGCGGCTGCGCACCCTCGAAATCCTCGGCGTCGCCGGGCAGATCGGCCATTCGCAATGGTTCATCAAGCCCGAGGCCGAGACGGTCTTGCGCGAACTCGGCGAGCGCGGCGACATCATCAAGCGCATGCACCGTGCCCTGATCGCGCGCGGCATCGAACGCGGCTCGGCCAGCTATGTCCTCGCCGGCGAAAGCCTCGACGTTCCCGTCATCGGCCGCCTGGTCGAGCGCGGCCTTGACGACGAGTTGAAGGGCACGGCCTATGCCGTCGTCGATGGCGTCGACGGACGCACCCACCACATCAAGCTCCCTCATCTCGATGCCGCCGGTGACAGCCCGCCCGGCTCAATCGTCGAGTTGCGCGCCTATGAAGATGCGCAAGGTGCGCGCCGCGTCGCGCTCGCTGTCCGCTCCGATCTTGATCTCGGTGCGCAGGTGGGGGCCTCGGGCGCGACCTGGCTCGACCGCCAGGCCATCGCCCGCGAGCCGGTTCCTCTCTCGGATAGCGGCTTCGGCGCCGAGGTCCGTCAGGCACTGGACGAGCGGGCGGAGCATCTGATCGGCGAGGATCTCGCGGAGCGGCAAGGCGGGCGCGTCGTCTTCGCTCGCCGGCTATTGAACACGCTGCGCAGGCGCGAACTCGACAGTCTCGGCGAGAAGCTCGCGGCCGAGACCGGCATGTCCTTCGAGCGCGCCGCCAGCGGCGAATATGTCGCCGGCTCCTATCGCCAGCGCTTCGCGCTCGCCTCAGGCCGCTTCGCCATGATCGACGATGGCCTCGGCTTCCAGCTCGTGCCCTGGTCGCCCTCCATTGAGAAGCAGATCGGCCGTCACGTCTCCGGCATCGCCCGCGACGACGGCGGTGTCGATTGGGACTTCGGGCGCAAGCGCGGCCTCGGCCTCTGACCTCAATCGGAAAGGAACCAACCCCATGTCCGCCACCAAGATCCTCTGGGGACAGATCAGCGTCGTCTTCCTCATCATCCTCGCCACCACCTGGGGCGCCACCCAATATGTCGCCTGGAGCCTTGCCTATCAGGCGCAACTCGGGCCGCCCTGGTTCGAGCTGTTCGGCACCCCGATCTACTATCCGCCCGCACTCTTCTGGTGGTGGTATTTCTATGAAGCCTATGCGCCGCCGATCTTCGCCAAGGGCGGGATCATCGCGGCCTCGGGCGGCTTCATCGCCATCGCGGTCGCCATCGGCATGTCAGTCTGGCGCGCGCGCGAGGCGAAGAACGTCGCCACCTATGGCTCGGCGCGATGGGCGGAGAAACCCGAGGTGAAGGCGGCCGGCCTGCTCGATCCCGATGGTGTCGTCCTTGGCCGGTATGATCGCGAGTATCTGCGCCATGATGGACCGGAGCATGTGCTGTGCTTTGCCCCGACACGTTCGGGCAAGGGCGTCGGCCTGGTGGTGCCGACGCTGTTGACCTGGCCCGGCTCGGCCATCGTCCACGACATCAAGGGCGAGAACTGGCAGCTTACCTCGGGTTTCCGGGCACGCCATGGCCGCGTGCTGCTCTTCGACCCAACCAACCCAAAGTCCTCGGCCTACAATCCGCTGCTCGAGGTGCGCCGCGGCGAGTGGGAGGTGCGCGACGTCCAGAACATTGCCGACATCCTCGTCGACCCCGAAGGCTCGTTGGACAAAAGGAATCACTGGGAAAAAACCAGCCATTCGCTCCTCGTCGGCGCCATCCTTCATGTCCTCTATGCGGAGCCCGACAAGACCCTCGCCGGCGTGGCACGATTCCTCTCCGATCCGAAGCGCCCGGTGGATTCCACCCTGCGCGCCATGATGGAAACCGCGCATCTCGGTGACGCAGGACCGCACCCCGTCATCGCCAGCGCCGCGCGGGAGCTGCGCAACAAATCCGAGAACGAGCGGTCCGGCGTGTTGTCGACGGCGATGTCGTTTCTCGGCCTCTATCGAGATCCGGTCGTGGCCGAGGTCACGCGCCGCTCAGACTGGCGCATCAGCGACATTGTGGGAGGCGATCAGCCGACCACGCTCTACCTCGTCGTGCCGCCCTCCGACATCAACCGCACCAAGCCCTTGATGCGACTGCTGCTGAATCAGGTCGGCCGCCGCCTGACCGAGGATCTGCAGGCGAACACGGGGCGGCATCGGCTGCTCTTGATGCTCGACGAGTTTCCGGCGTTGGGCAGGCTCGACTTCTTCGAGACGGCCCTGGCCTTCATGGCGGGCTATGGTCTCAAGAGCTTCCTGATCGCGCAGTCGCTGAACCAGATCGAGAAAGCCTATGGCCCGAACAACTCTATCCTCGACAACTGCCATGTGCGGGTGAGCTTTGCGACGAATGACGAACGCACCGCCAAGCGAGTCTCGGACGCGCTCGGCACTGCTACCGAGATGAAGGCGATGAAGAACTACGCCGGGCACCGGCTGTCGCCCTGGCTCGGGCACCTCATGGTTTCGCGCTCGGAAACCGCCCGCCAGTTGCTGACGCCGGGCGAGATCATGCAGCTTCCCCCGCATGAGGAGATCGTCATGGTGGCGGGCATCCCCCCGATCCGGGCGACGAAGGCGCGCTACTACGAGGACGCCCGGTTTCGCGAGCGTGTTCTGTCACCACCTGAATTGCAGCGCCCTGAGGGAGCCCGGCCCGACGACTGGACCACGCTTCCGCTCCCGGCGCGGCCGGAAGCCGCCGTGGATGAGGACAACCCCACGACGGATGACGAGGATACGACCGAATCCGAACGCCGCTTGCAGCCAGAACTCAGCCGGGTGAAGCCGGTGGAGAAGAAAAAGCCCATCGAGAACGAGTTCGAGTTCAACCCGCCCGATGATGTGGACGAGGAGGCTGTCCAGAACCGGCGGATGATCCGGCAGGTCCAGGGGATCGCCCGGCAGGTTGCCATGGACCCGAACGACGGCATGGACCTGTAGGACCATGATGCAACGCAGGAAGAAATCAAAGGTCACGGTCTATCTCGATCCCGACGTGACCTCGGCATTGGCCGATTTTGCCGCGCGCCGGGATCGGTCGCAGTCCATGATCGCCGAGGCGGCCATCGCATCCTTCCTGTCGCCGGATGATGCTGAGCGCCGCGAGGCGATCGTCGCCAAGCGGCTCGACCAGATGGACCGCCGCATGACGCGGGTAGAGCGTGATGTCGGCATCGCCGTCGAGAGCCTGGCGGTGTTCATTCGTTTCTGGCTGATGACGACGCCTGCCTTGCCCGAGCCGGCGGCAAAGGCGGCAAAGGCCAAATCGGCCGAGCGATACGAGGCGTTCATCACGGCGCTCGGCCGACGCCTCGCACAGGGACCGAAGCTGCGGCAGGAGATTACTGAGGATGTAGCGGCAGCGGACGAATAGATCGTCAGGCGGAGTGCTTGCCTTAATGCCGATCCCGTAAACTACTTTTTCGCGGCGATGGCGCGACGAAGGCGAACGCTGCAACTATCGCAAAACCATTCTTAGGGCACGATCCAGCGTCCTTCCCAGCCGTGGAGCCCTTGCCTAAAGCTGCGTCGCCTGTGCGGCTCCGAGGAAAGATCCAATCGTTCCACATGGCTTATGACGATCTCGACCAGGCAGAACCGCGCATAGGCGGTCGCCGGATCGCTATCGTCGGTTTCCATTTCATTTGGCGAGGCCAGCACTGTCCCCGGCGGCAGTGCCGACCGAAAGAGGATATGTGTATGCGGGCGCAGCGCGTTCCAGAAGTCCCGCCGCCTCGTCTCGTCTTCGATAATCTCCGCTCGACCGTCGATGCGCAGTTGAACGACCCTCTCATTGTCGAAGCCGGCAAGCGATACGCACGGATTGGCCGTGATCTCCCGAACCTTGGGCGAACGCAGGTCGGTGATGAAGGACAGACTCGCAGATGCCTCGTTGAAGCTGCGCAGCACGATGGTTCGGATCTTCGGCGCACCGTCCTCGCCGACGGTCGCGAGTTGCATCAGCGTAAAGGGCGTTCGCTGTTTGACCGCATCGCCGGTCAGGGTCTGGCGTTAGCGAGCCTGTTCTTCGTGCAGGATGATATTGATGCAGGCCGCCTCGCGCGCCCCTTCGCGACGGAATTGCGCGTCGGATCGGACTTCTACCTGGTTTCGCCGCGCAAGCCGCGCCACCCTGAACCGACAGCGGATGTGCGGAGCTGGCTCCTGACCGCTGCGCGATGAACCGAATCACCTGACAAGGACCAGGGCGCTGCTTTCAGGCTTGGTCCTAGATGGGGTCACCGCCGTTCTCCTGTATTTGCGCGCTACGCTACTACGACGGTCGAAACTTGTTGAAACGACCCGATTTGGGTCTCTTTTAGTCATCCCCATCCGGGGATCGTCTCTCGCCTCCCCGGTGGAGCGGGGACGAGATGGCAGGCATCAACCACAAACAGGCAACGGTGGACCGCGGCGCGCGTATGCTCCGGACGGCGCTCGGGCCTGCCATCTCAACCTTGCTGCAAGACCCGTCTGTCGTCGAGGTCATGCTGAATCCCGACGGGCGCATCTGGGTCGACCGGCTGTCCGAGGGGCTGGCCGATACCGGCGAGATCCTGTCCGCCGCGGATGGCGAGCGCATCGTGCGGCTGGTGGCCCACCATGTCGGCGTCGAAGTGCATGCGCGCAGCCCACGGGTCTCGGCGGAGCTGCCGGAATCGGGAGAGCGCTTCGAGGGGTTGCTGCCCCCGGTGGTGTCCTCGCCTGCCTTCGCCATCCGCAAACCCGCCGTCGCGGTGTTCACCCTCGATGACTATGTGGCGGCCGGCATCATGTCCGAGGATCAGGCAGAAGCACTCCGCGCCGCCGTCCAGTCGCGCGCGAACATCCTGGTCGCGGGCGGCACGTCCACCGGCAAGACCACGCTGACCAATGCGCTGCTCGCCGAGGTGGCGAATACGCAGGATCGGGTCGTAATCATCGAGGATACGCGCGAGTTGCAATGCGCGGCGCCCAATCTGGTCGCCATGCGGACCAAGGATGGTGTCGCCACTCTGTCCGATCTGGTGCGCTCGTCCTTGCGCCTGCGCCCCGACCGTATCCCGATCGGTGAGGTCCGTGGGGCCGAAGCTCTGGACCTGCTCAAAGCCTGGGGCACCGGCCACCCCGGAGGGATCGGAACGATCCATGCCGGTTCCGGCATCGGCGCGCTGCGCCGCCTCGAACAACTCATCCAGGAAGCGGTCGTCACCGTGCCGCGCGTGATGATCGCGGAAACCATCGACCTTGTTGCCGTCCTCTCCGGGCGCGGTTCCGCCCGCCGCCTTGCCGAGCTTGTCCGCGTCGAGGGGCTCGGGCCGGACGGAGACTACCGAATTTCCTCAGCCTTTTCAGAACCCGACACCACTCACAACACTGGAGAACCTGCATGATCCGTCGTGCCTTCCGTATCCGCCACCATATCGTAACCGCATCGGCCTTCGCCTGGGTGAGCCTGATGACGTCCCCGGCCTGGGCCTCCGGCTCCTCCATGCCCTGGGAGGCGCCGCTGCAATCCATCCTCGAATCCGTCGAAGGTCCAGTGGCGAAAATCGTGGCGGTGATCATCATCATCGTCACGGGCCTGACACTGGCCTTCGGCGATACCGGCGGCGGTTTCCGGCGGCTGATCCAGATCGTCTTCGGCATCTCCATCGCCTTCGCGGCATCGAGCTTCTTCCTGTCGTTCTTCAGCTTCGGCGGGGGGGCGCTGGTCTGATGGCCGTGAGCTTCGAGGCCCTCGATACCGTGCCGGGCTTCGCGGTGCCGGTTCACCGCGCCCTGACCGAGCCGATCCTGCTCGGCGGGGCGCCCCGATCCGTCGCGATCCTCAACGGCACGCTGGCTGGTGCCGTCGGCCTCGGCCTTCAGCTATGGCTTGCAGGCATCCTGATCTGGGCCGTCGGTCACATCGCCGCCGTCTGGGCCGCCAAACGCGATCCGCTCTTCGTCGAGGTCGCGCGCCGCCATCTTCGCATCCCCGGCCATCTTTCGGTGTGAGGCACGAGCCATGATGAATCTCGCAGAATACCGTCGCACCGCCTCCCGCCTTGCCGACTACCTTCCCTGGGTGGCGCTGGTCGGCTCCGGCGTCGTGCTGAACAAGGACGGCTCGTTCCAGCGCACGGCGAAGTTCCGTGGTCCCGATCTGGATTCCGCCGTCGCGGCCGAGCTGGTCGCGGTGGCCGGGCGGCTGAACAACGCCTTCCGCCGTCTCGGCTCCGGCTGGGCCATCTTTGTCGAAGCACAGCGGTCGGAAGCCGCAAGCTATCCCGCAAGCCGCTTCCCCGATCCAGCCTCGGCGCTGGTCGATGCCGAGCGGAAGGCCGATTTCGAGGAGGAGGGCAGCCATTTCGTCTCTGGCTACTTCCTGACCTTCCTGTGGCTCCCGCCCGCCGAAGATGCCGCACGTTCCGAGTCCTGGCTGTATGAAGGGCGCGAGACCTCGGGCGTGAACCCCTGGGAACTGGTGCGCGGCTTCATCGACCGCACCGACCGCGTGCTGGCGCTGCTCGACGGCTTCATGCCCGAGTGCCGATGGCTCGATGACGCCGGCACGCTGACCTACCTCCACTCGACGATTTCGACCAACCGGCATCGCGTCCGCGTGCCCGAAACTCCGGTCTATCTCGATGCGCTGCTGGCCGATCAGCCGCTGACCGGCGGCCTGGAACCCCGACTGGGCAATCAACATCTCCGGCTTCTGACGATCACCGGCTTTCCGGGCACCACCACACCCGGCCTGCTCGACGAGATGAACCGGCTGGCCTTTCCCTACCGATGGTCCACCCGCGCCATCCTTATGGACAAGACCGACGCGACCCGGCTGCTGACGAAGATCAGGCGGCAATGGTTCGCCAAGCGCAAGAGCATCGCGGCGATCATCAAGGAGGTGATGACCAACGAGCAATCTGCGCTCGTGGATACCGATGCGGCGAACAAGGCCGCCGACGCGGACATGGCCTTGCAGGAACTCGGCGCCGACATGGCCGGGATGGCCTATGTTACGGCGACCGTCACCGTCTGGGACGAGGATGCCCGCCGCGCCGACGAAAAGCTGCGGCTGGTCGAAAAGATCATCCAGTCCCGCGATTTCAGCGTCATGGTCGAGACGGTCAATGCCGTCGACGCCTGGCTCGGCAGCCTGCCCGGACATGCCTATGCCAATGTCCGGCAGCCGCCGGTCTCGACGCTCAACCTTGCCCACATGGTCCCTTCGTCCGCCGTGTGGGCGGGGCCGGAACGCGACGATCATCTCGGCGCACCCCCACTGCTTTACGGCAGGACCGAGGGATCGACGCCGTTCCGGCTTTCCCTGCATGTGGGCGACGTGGGCCATACCCTCGTCGTCGGACCGACCGGCGCGGGCAAATCCGTGCTGCTGGCGCTGATGGCCTTGCAGTTTCGCCGCTATCCGCGCGCTCAGGTCTTTGCCTTCGATTTCGGGGGGTCCATCCGCGCCTGCGCTCTCGCCATGCAAGGGGACTGGCACGATCTTGGCGGCGAGCTGACCGATGCGGCCGAGGCTTCCGTCTCGCTGCAACCGCTGGCTCGTATTCACCAGACCTCCGAGCGCGCCTGGGCTGCGGACTGGATCGTCGCGATCCTGATGCGCGAGAACATCCAGATCACCCCGGACGTCAAGGAACATATTTGGACGGCGCTGACTTCGCTTGCTTCCGCCCCGGTCGGCGAACGCACCATCACCGGCCTTGCCGTGCTGCTCCAGTCCAACGACCTGAAACAGGCGCTACGGCCTTATTGCGTCGGCGGCCCGTATGGTCGGCTGCTCGACGCCGAGAGCGAACATCTCGGTTCGGCCGATGTCCAGGCATTTGAAATCGAGGGCCTCGTCGGCACCGGCGCAGCGCCCGCCGTCCTCTCCTATCTCTTCCACCGCATCGGCGATCGGTTGGGTGGGCAACCTACGCTGCTGATCATCGACGAGGGCTGGCTTGCGCTGGACGACGAAGGGTTCGCGGACCAACTCAGAGAATGGCTCAAGACCCTGCGCAAGAAGAACGCCAGCGTCATCTTCGCCACGCAGTCGCTGTCCGACATCGACAATTCCGCCATTGCTCCGGCCATCATTGAAAGCTGCCCGACGCGACTCCTCTTGCCGAACGAGCGCGCCATCGAGCCCCAGATCACCGCGATCTATCGCCGCTTTGGCCTCAACGACCGCCAGATCGAAATCCTGGCCAGGGCGACTCCGAAGCGGGACTACTACTGCCAGTCGCGGCGTGGCAACCGCCTGTTCGATCTTGGATTGTCGGAGGTCGGTCTGGCGCTCTGCGCCGCCTCGGCCAAATCCGATCAGGCCCTGATCACCGAAATCCTCGCTGAACACGGTCGCGACGGGTTCCTCTCGGCCTGGCTCCGGGCACGCGACGTCGATTGGGCCGCCGATCTCATCCCGGACCTCACCAATCTCGCGACCGAAAGCGAGACCCTGCCGCCGACGGTCGCTGACCTCGGCGAAATCGAACTCATCCTGGAAGAAGAGGAGATTACCCCATGACGCGCACAATTCCCCGGCTCACCCGCATCGCCAGCGCTTCGGCGCTCGCCCTTGCGCTCACCGCACCGCTGGCGCTGACCCCGATGTTCACGACACCGGCCCACGCCTTCTTCGGCATTGGGCGGATCGTCTATGACCCGACCAACCACGCGGAGAACCTGCTGACCGCCGCCCGCACTCTGGAACAGATCAACAACCAGATCACCTCGCTCCAGAACGAGGCGCAGATGCTGATCAACCAGGCCCGCAACCTCGCGAGCCTGCCCTACAGTTCGCTTCAGGCGCTTCAGCAGAACGTCCAACGCACCCAGCAGCTTCTCGGGCAGGCCCAGAACATCGCCTTCAATGTGCAGAACATCGACCAGATGTTCCAGCAGGACTATGGCAACCTTTCCCTTACGGCCACCGATCAGCAGCTCATCGCCGATGCCCGGTCCCGCTGGGAGAATACGGTGGACGGGCTGCAGGATGCCATGCGGGTCCAGGCAGGCGTCGTCGGCAACATCGACACCAACCGCGCCGAGATGTCCGCGCTCGTCGGCGAAAGCCAAGGCGCGACCGGCGCGCTTCAGGCTACCCAAGCCGGTAACCAGCTTCTCGCCCTCCAGTCGCAGCAGCTTTCCGACCTGATCGCGGTCATCTCGGCCAACGGCCGGGCCGACGCCCTGATGGAAGCCGAACGCGCGACCGCCGCCGAACAGGGCCGCATCCAGCGCGAACGCTTCCTGACGCCGGGCTCGGGCTACCAGCCCGGCAACGCCCAGATGTTCAACTGACGCCGGGGAGGCCCATCATGGAGGGGAAGGTGCTGGCCCGGATCGCGGCCATCGTATTCGTAGCCGTCGCCATCACGGCGGCGATCATCGAGATGAACCGCGAGGATGTAGCCCGTCCGGCGCCTTCCGTTCCTTTGCAGACGCGACAGGTCGATCCCCTGCGCGAGGGGCAGCGTCGCTGTCAGGAAATGGGCGAGGCGGCGGCCAATGACGCCGAATGCTTGGCGATCTGGGCCGAAACCCGCGACCGCTTCCTCGGACGGTCGCCCGCGCAGTCGACGCTTGGCCCGAATAGGGAGCGATAATCATGGGCGGAACGGGGGTCATCGACAATTTTCTCGGTATCTTCACCAGCTACATCGACTCGGGCTTTGGCCTGCTCGGCGGTGAGGTTGCCTTCATCGCGACGACGCTGATCGTCATAGACGTCACGCTCGCCGCCCTGTTTTGGGCCTGGGGCGCCGACGACGACATTCTCGCGCGCCTGGTGAAGAAGACGATCTTTGTCGGTGTCTTCGCCTATATCATTGGCAATTGGAACAGCCTCGCACGCATCGTCTTCGAGAGCTTCGCCGGGCTGGGCCTCATGGCTTCCGGCACCGGCTTTTCGGCCGCCGATCTCCTGCGCCCTGGCCGTGTCGCGCAGATCGGGCTCGACGCCGGGCGGCCGCTGCTCGAATCCATCTCCAGCCTCATGGGCTGGATCGCCGTCTTTGAAAACCTGGTGCAGATCCTCTGCCTGTTCTTCGCCTGGGCACTGGTTATCCTCGCCTTCTTTATTTTGGCAATCCAGCTCTTCGTCACCCTGATCGAGTTCAAGCTGACCACGCTTGCGGGCTTCGTGCTGATCCCCTTCGGCCTGTTCGGCAAGACCGCCTTCATGGCGGAACGGGTTCTGGGGAACGTCATCTCTTCCGGCATCAAGGTGTTGGTCCTCGCCGTCATCATCGGCATCGGTTCGACACTCTTCGGCCAGTTCACCGCCGGCTTCGGCGGCGCAACCCCGACCATCGACGACGCCATGGCGATCGTGCTGGCGGCGTTGTCGCTTCTCGGCCTCGGAATCTTCGGTCCCGGCATTGCCACTGGGCTGGTTTCCGGCGGTCCGCAGCTCGGTGCCGGAGCCGCCGTCGGGACCGGCCTGGCTGTCGGTGGTGCGGCGATTGCGGCGGGTGGTGCGACCATGCTCGCCGCGCGGGGTGGCGGGGCTGCACTTTCGGGCGGCGCAGCGCTCGCGCGTGGAGGTGGCTCCGCTGCCGGCGCAGCCTCGTCGGCCTATACCCTTGGCGCCATGGGTGAGACCGGCGCTGCCGGTGTCGCGTCCGGCCTAGGCGGTGTGGCGCGCGCGGGTGCGGCAGCGTCGGTCTCACCTCTCAAGCGCGCGATTTCCCGCACAACCGACGGCGTGAAATCGAGCTACTCGGACGGCGCAAAGGCTGGGTTCGCGGCATCCGGCGGCAGTTCAACCATGGGCACTGTCGGCGGAGATCCGTCGCCTGCGCCGTCAACTCCTTCAACCCCTGATAGTTCGCCGAACTGGGCGCAGCAGATGCGGCGCGGCCGGGCCATGCGCCACGGCGTCACGGCTGCCGCCCATGCCGTCCGTTCCGGCGACAGCCGCGGTGGCGGCTCCTCAGTCAGCCTTTCTGAAAGTGACCGGACATGAATATCTTCAAGCGACCGACGACCCACTACGGCAAGGTGCCGGAGCCCGAGACACCCTATCAGCGTGCGGCCCAGGTATGGGACGATCGTATAGGCTCGGCCCGTGTGCAGGCGAGAAACTGGAGGCTCATGGCCTTCGGCTCTCTGATCCTCTCGGTCGGGTTTGCCGGGGCTCTCGTTTGGCAATCGGCGCGCGGAACCGTCGTGCCCTGGGTGGTCCAGGTGGACAACCTCGGTCAGGCCCAGGCCGTCGCACCGGCTACGGCCGATTTTCGGCCGACCGATCCGCAGATTGCATTCCATCTCGGCCGTTTCATCGAGCAGGTCCGCTCACTGCCCGCCGATCCGATCATCGTCCGGCAGAACTGGCTCAGGGCCTATGACTGGACCACGGACCGCGGCGCCGTCGCGCTCAACGATTATGCTCGGGCCAACGACCCGTTCACGCGCGTCGGCCGCCAGCAGGTCGCCGTCGAGGTGTCGAGCATCATCCGGGCGTCGCCGGACAGTTTTCGCGTGGCCTGGACCGAACGGCACTACGAGAACGGCCAGCTTTCCACCACCGAGCGATGGACCGCGATCCTGACCATCGTGATCCAGCCTCCGCGCGACGCCGAGCGGCTGCGCGCCAATCCCTTGGGAATCTATGTCAACGCGATCAACTGGTCGCGGGAGATGAGTCAATGATCCGCATGTCTTTGAGTAACCCCGCTTTTCCGGTTTTCCGTAAACTTGGCTTTCCGGCTTTGTTGCTTGCCGCGACCATGCTCGCTGGCTGCGCCACCAACCAGACATCGCAATTCAGCTACGACGCCGATGTCCCGCCTCTTCCGGCCGCGCAGGCTCCCATCACCGATGCACGGCCAAGGCCGCTGCATGTGCCGCCCACCTGGAATGTGGCGCGGGGCGGCGAGGCTGCCGGCACGGCCACCGGCCGCGTCGAGAACGCCAATGCAGCCGCCCGTGTCGAGCCGCGTCGCGAAGGCTATTACAATGCCATACAGATCTATCCCTGGTCGGAAGGCGCGCTCTACCAAGTCTATGCCGCCGTCGGACAGATCACCACCATCGCGCTGGAGCCGGGCGAGAACCTGACCGGCGCGGGACCGATCGCCGCCGGCGACACGGCCAGGTGGGTGATCGGCGACACAGAGAGCGGAAGCGGTCCGACGCGCCGAGTGCATGTGCTGGTGAAGCCAACCCGGCCGGACATCTCGACCAACCTCGTCATCACCACCGACCGGCGCATCTACATGATCGAACTTCGCGCCCGCGAAGCGCTCTATATGCCTGCCGTGGCATGGGCGTATCCGGCACCGCCGCCGGGCAGCCGGGCGACCGCGCCGTCGGTCCCCGTCATCCCGGCCGAGGCCGCGCGCAACTATCGCTACGGCTTGCAGGTGCAAGGCGACAGCCCGCCATGGCGGCCAATCTCCGTCTTCGATGATGGAAGGCGCGTCTATGTCGTCTTCCCGCGCGGCATCGTGCAGGGCGAGATGCCGCCCCTGTTCGTTCTCGGTTCCGACGGCGAACCGCAGATCGTCAATTCGCGCATCCACCAAAATGTCCTGATCGTCGACAGGCTGTTCGGCGCGGCGGAACTGCGCCTTGGCAGCGGTGACCGCCAGCAGGTGGTCAGAATCGTCCGCATCGAGCAGAGACAGGCCGCTACCCAGCCGGCCGACGCGACCACGGGAGGATCGTCTTCATGAGCGATACCAACACCGCCGCGCCCATGCGGTTGCGCGCCGAGCCGCCCCGCGTCACCCGTTTGTCCCGCAAGGTGCTGGCAGGCGTCGGCGCCGCCGCGCTTCTCGGCGTCGGGGGAGCGCTGATCTATGCGCTCCAGACCCGCGAGGCGGGGCCGGGAGGAGGCGAACTCTACTCAACCGAGAACCGTCCCACTGCGGATGGCCTCGCCGGTCTCCCGCGCGATTATACTGGCCCGATCCTGGGGCCGGCATTGCCGGGCGACCTTGGCCGGCCAATCCTCGATGCACAAAATCGGGGACAGCCGGTCGTTCCGCCTGCCATCACAACCCCTGCCGTCGATCCCGAAGAACAACGCCGCCTCGCGGAAGAAGAAGCCGCACGGTTGAGCAACGTATTTTTCCAGTCCGGCCCACGCACGGGAGGTCCGGCCGGAACAGCCATGCCCGGACTGGCTGGGCTCACAGGACAACCGGACGGAACGGCGGGCCAGAATCGCCATACCGCTTTCCTCAACGGGCCGGTGGACCGGCAGACCGTCGCTCCGGATCGCGTCGCTCCGCCGGCATCGCCTTGGATATTGCAGGCGGGAGCCGTGATCCCGGCCGCGCTCATCACCGGCATCCGTTCCGACCTTCCGGGCCAGATCACCGCGCAGGTGACGGAAAACGTCTATGACAGCCCGACCGGATCGCTGCTTCTGATCCCGCAGGGGACGCGCATCATCGGCCAGTATGATGACGGCGTGACCTTCGGCCAGCGCCGCGTCCTGCTTGTCTGGAATCGCCTGATCCTGCCGGGCGGCCGCTCCGTCGTCCTTGAACGCCTGCCGGGCGCGGACGCCAGCGGGTATGCCGGCCTTGAGGACGGGATCGACTACCACTGGTGGGATCTGATGAAAGCGGCTGGCCTCTCCACGCTGCTCGCAGTCGGCGCGGAGCTGGCGACCAGCGACGAGGACCGGCTGATCCGGGCCATCCGCGACGGCGCGCAGGACACCGTAAATCAGGCGGGCCAGCAGATTGTGCAGCGCCAGTTGCAGGTCGCGCCGACGCTCACCATCCGTCCCGGCTTCCCGATCAGGATCATCGTGACCCGCGACCTTGTGTTCGAGCCGGCAGGAGGTTGACCATGACCAAGCTGAAACTCGGCCCGCTGCCCGACGACAAGCCCGTGAAGATCACCGTGGAGCTGCCCGCGCCGCTCCACCGCGATCTGATCGACTATGCCGAGGTGCTGGCCCGCGAGAGCGGCCAGCCCGTCGCCGATCCCGTCAGGCTCATTGTGCCGATGCTGGAGCGATTTATTGCGACAGATCGCGGCTTCGCAAAAGCACGTCGCTCGCCCCAATCTGCGAAGCCGCTTGCCTGAGCCTCATAGCCTTGGCAGACGCCGCCTTTGCCATGGAGAGCAACCTGCGGAACGCGGGATTGTCGTTCGCGGGGGACCAGACCGCCGAAAATGGAAGCACCTCGGCGGCGATGGGTCGGTATGTGATGCCTGGAAGCGCGGCCACCGTCATGGCCTCGCTCACTAGCGTCAGACCCTGGCCGATCGCTACCAGCGGCAGCAGGTTATCCCGACCGACCGATTGAACCTGGATCTCGGGATGCCGGCCGAGGTCCGCCAACTCCCGCACCAGATGGTCATGGATCTCTTGGCCCGGCGCGGCTTCGCTGACGATGAAGGGCTCATCGGCGAGATCTCCCCACATCACCTCGTCCAAAGCCGCCAGGGGGTGGAGGTCGGGCAGCACAACGAAAACCCGCTCGGACCACAGAGGCGCCCGGTCGCATCCGGGCCATTCCCGGTCGCCGGTCAAGAAGGCGACGTCGAGGCGGAACTGGCGGATGGCCGCGACGTGTTCGGCAGGATCGCCGTCGATCAGTTCGATCCTGACGTCTTTATGAGACCGACCATAGCTTGCCAGCAGCTTTGTCAAAAAGCCCGAAGCGATGGACGAGTAGATGCCGATCCGCACTCGTCCCTGCTCGGATCGTCCTGCGGCGGCAACTTCGTGAGCGCCTTCGTCTATCGTCTTGATAGCCCGACGCGCGCGGTGAAGGAAACGCTGCCCCGCAAAGGTCTGCGACACGCCCCATGCGTGCCGGTGAAAGAGGGACGCGCCCATCCTGTCTTCGAGATCGGCGATGCAACGGCTGATTGCCGATTGCGATAGTCCTAACGAACTCCCTGCCTTTCGGAAGCTGCCATGTTCGGCAGCGGCTATGAAGTAGCGAAGGTGACGAAGCTCGATGGAGTCAGGGAACTTGGCGGTCTCCTTCATCCGAGGGCCGCCGTCCGGATCATATGCTCTCGGACCATAGGCAAGCCAACTGTCCCTCTCCGATTGTCGAGCATTCACGCGATGACGAGACGTATCGCGCGTAGCGGGTCACAGCCAGATCATACAACATTTGAACACATAAACAACTGTTCAATATTTGCATGAAAGAGGGAGATGGTCGAGAGAGGCGATGCCACCGCCAGTTCAAGATGCCGAAGTCTCAAAACGAGCCCGTGGCGCTTGAGGATTGCGGTCGTGGCATGGCGGATGCTTGCGGCTTACAACGGTGGCAAGGTCAAGCGGAAAGTTTCTGAATTTTGCCTCTTGACCTTCCAACGGTGGAAAGCCCCATTTTCCAGAGGACTCAATTCAAGGAGCCCTCCATATATCTCTTCACCGTTCCCAACATGACATGCGGCGGTTGCGCCAAGTCGGTAACCAAGGCGCTGCAAAGCGTCGATGCCGCCGCGAAGATCGAGACTGATCCGCTCAAGCGTGAGGTCCGTGTTGAATCATCTGTGGCCGAGGCAGACCTGCGTGCCGTTCTCACCGAGGCGGGCTATCCGGCCGAAGACGCCCCGGCGGCCGCCTGATGCTACCTCCTGCTCTCTGATCGCGAGCACCAAACTGCTCCCGTAGGTGTCCCCCGGTTCATTGCGGTGTCGAAAAGGGCAATCCTCGGGCTGCCCTTTTGATTTCTAGGATCAGCTAGATCTTCAACGTCGAAGGCGTTGGCATTGCCCTGTACGCCGTCACGGTTCGTCGGTCCTAGAGGCTTCGGGCAGATGGCAAAAAAAGTCGCACGGCCGGTTGACAGGCATACACTTGAACAACTATTCAATTGTTGACTTGATGCAACCGGAAGCGAGCAATGGCAAACTCATCACACTCCCACAGCGACCATGACGGTCACGACCACTCCAAGCACGGCCATAACCACGGCAGCGGCCACGATCATGGTCACGATCACGATCATGACCACTCGCATGTCCCGACAGTCACGAAGGACAACGAGCGCAAAATCCTCATCTCCTTCTTCATCATCTTCACCTTCATGATCGTGGAGGCTGTCGGCGGTGTGATCTCCGGTTCGCTCGCGCTGCTTGCCGATGCCGGCCACATGCTCACCGATGCAATCGCGCTCGGCCTCGCCTATGTAGCTTTCCGCCTGGGTCGTCGTGCCATCGACAGTCGGCGTACATTTGGCTACGCTCGCTTCGAGGTAATTGCTGGTCTCGTCAATGCGCTTACACTCTTCGGCATTGTCGGCTGGATCATCTACGAAGCGATCGAGCGCTTCCAGCAACCTTACGAGATTCTCGCCGGTCCCATGATGCTTGTCGCGGTTATCGGACTCCTGGTGAACATTTTCGTCCTCTGGTTTCTGACCCGCGGCGATACCGATCACGTCAACGTCAAGGGCGCTGTGCTGCACGTCATGGGCGATCTGCTGGGATCGGTCGGCGCGATCCTCGCTTCGGTTATCATCCTTTATACCGGCTGGACCCCGATCGACCCCATCCTGTCCGTGCTGGTATCTCTGCTGATCCTGCGCAGCGCCTGGAAACTTCTCAAGAATACGCTGCACATCCTACTTGAGGGGGCGCCTGACAACGCCGGGAGCGTCGAGATATCCGAACACCTTATGAAAACGGTTCCGGGTATCCAGAGCGTCAACCATATCCACGTCTGGTCGCTGACCTCCGGCCGTGTGCTGGCGACGCTTCAGGTGCAGCCGATGGAAGGCGTCGATGTTCGCGCCGTGATGAAACAGGTGGAGGCTGAACTGAATACGAAGTTCAGCATCGAACATCCGACCATCGGTATAGATTGGGATGGGGTGGCCACTTGCACCTTGGAAAAACCGAACGCCGCAGCGCTCTCCCATGTGGGTCATTCTCACTGATCGCCGCTCAGGATGGCTCACTCAGTTGATCGGGAAGGTTCTACATGAATACCGCAGAGGCCCCTTCTTCCCAAGAGCTGAACTTTCTAGCTGAAACCTTCCGCCTGCTGGGTGATCCCAGCAGGCTGAAGATTCTCCTGCACTGCGAAGACGGTCCGAAATCCGTGACCGATATTTCCGAGGCGCTGGAGCTATCCCAGTCACTCGTTAGCCACCATCTGCGCCTTCTCCGCGGCGCACGGCTGGTAACGCGCGTTCGCCACTCGAAGCAGATGTTCTATGAGGTCACCGACAGGCATGTCGGTGACGTCCTGCTCGACATGCTCTCCCATGCGCGTGAGGAAAGAGAGAGCGATCCGCAAATCGACGGCATTGCTCGCCACTCATGAGTCCTGAGTTTTCCCGCAACACCACCAAGCCGAAGCACTTGCTTGCAGCAATGTTTGCTGCTTCTCGATAGCCGTGTTGCAAGATCGGCTCGTTACAGGTCGGCTAGACATGAGGTGTTTGTCTGCCGGTGCCCTCGACGCCTACAATCGGCTTCGGATGCTCTCCATCTGGCTAATCTCCTCGCGCTGCGCCCCGATGATTGCCTCGCACAGCGTCTTCAGTTCCGGGTCAGCGAGCTTCGCCTCACGGCACATCAGGATCGCCCCGGAATGATGCGGGATCATCGAGTCGATGAACTGGCCGTCATCAATCAGCGCCTGGCTTCGGGTCGCCCAGAAGGAACCGGCCGTCAGGAGGGCGAAGACGACATAAAGGACAATATTCACGCTGCGGTTCGGAAACATGACCGACATTGTCGCCAGCATGAAGATGCCCATCGGCGCCCACATGGTTATCGCCATGTAAAGCATGTTCAGGTTGTTCCGGAAGTCGCCCCAGCCGTCGATCATCGAAAACATCACGACATACATCACAATGAGGCCGAGGATCATGTTGATCCAGAACAACAGATAGGGACGGCCATGGGAGCCGTGGCTATTCCCCGAATGCCCGCCATGAGCCGTGTGGTCGCTCGCCATTTGATCGTCCTTTCGCAGTTGTCAGTGTCCAAGGCCCATCGGCTTGAAGATCATCCAGACCGCCATGCCGATCATCATGAGGTTCTCGGTGAGCGACACGAAGCCAAGCGGCACGTTGCTGTCGCCACCGACGCAGGCGCATTTCAGCTCGCGCTTGTCGATATAGACAGCCTTGAACACTGAGACCGCGCCGATGCCGCCGATGAACAGCGCGACGGGGATCGACACCCACATCAGGGCGCCAGCCATCATCAGGACACCGGCGAGCGCCTCCGCGAAGGGATAGATGTAGGCATATCGGACCCATCGCTGCGCCAGAAGGTCGTAGTTCAGGAACATGGTCGCGAAGCCTTCCACGTCCTTCAGCTTCTGAAGGGCGAGAAGGCACATCGCGATGGCGATGAACCATTCGGCGGCCTGGACCGTCGCGAGGTTTCCGAACGCCGCCCAACTCGCAGCCAAAGCCATTAGGGCAGCCATCGCGAACAGCGCGATCACCGGCTTGTAGGTAACGGCATCCGTATCCTCGACCTTGCCGCCGAAGAACCGGACGAGATCATCGTAGCCGCCAATCCGCTTGCCGCCTATGAAGGTCTGCGGCGTCGATTGAACATTATGCTTTGCCTTGAAGGCGTCCGTCTCGGCGCGGGTTGTCAGATGGTGATCGTCGACCTCGTAGCCCTCCCGCTTGAGCAGATCGAGGGCTTTCAGCCCGTAGGGGCAGGTATGGTTTTCCATCACCATTCGATGAAGTTCGGCGCGTTTGGCTGCATAGGTCGCCATAGTCTGATCCCTTCGATCTAGAGTTTCGCTTTCGCGAACACCTCCACCAGCTCATTGAACTTGGCGCGCTGAAGATCTGCATCGCCCGAGGCGATCGCCTCCTCGACGCAGCAGGCGGCGTGCGATCGCAACACCTGGTTCTCCACCTTCGAGAGGGCGGCTTTAACCGCGTGGATCTGGTTGAGAATGTCGATGCAGTATCGCTCGTCCTCGACCATCTGGCCGACGCCACGAACCTGGCCAGCAATCCGGTTGAGCGACGCGATGATCTGCTTGGAATTTTTGTTGCACATCCAGCTACCCCTACCCGGTATGGGTATATATACGTTTCAGGAAAGGTTTCGTTCCCGCAAAACCCAAGAGTTTTGCCGGCATGTCAACGTCGAAGCAAATAATCGTGGGAGTTCCAATGGACGATACGGTAACTGTCCGGCGCAACATCACCGTCCTTACTGCCGCCCAGGCGCTCGGAGGATCGAGCGCGCCGATCGTCATGTCGCTCGGCGGCTTGGTCGGCCAGCAGCTTGCCGACAACCCCGCATGGGTGACGCTGCCGGTCAGTCTCTTCGGTCTCGGACTTGCAATCGGCACGCTGCCCGCCGCCTTCGTCATGCGCGCCTGGGGACGCCGTGGC
>UEXM01001161.1_pt1 | contig 23575 bp, 28 predicted proteins | sample 1796661 | NCBI WGS metagenome assembly UEXM01 (sample SAMEA4772469, study PRJEB27181) | metagenome | reverse complement strand
TCTTTCGATTGGCTCATTTTGTCTCGGCACGACTGTTAAATTGCTGTGCCTCTTGCCTACATGAGGTGGGGTATATCTTTCTCTACGATTATGGTCCCGACCTCTGTGGTTTCTATAGTTTCTGATGCTCACAATTGCTCCATTTGTGACATGTGTATTAATAAGTAGTATCCTATAAATTAATCAACACCATTGATTTTGCCAATGTTGGCTGTGGCGACTCCATCAACCTTTGCAATGTTTGCAGCAGCTACGCCCATAACATTGTGTGTGTAGCCGCCTGATGTTACGACAACAAGTCTAGGCTGCTCAGATGCCGGTACTCCTGTAACACCCTCAAGAAACACAAAACTTGATGCATCCGTTGGTGTTACGTTGGAATAGTCATGAGTGTGCTCAATTATAGCAATAGCAAAAGTATCGAGAGATTGCACGTCACTTATAGCTGTTGAATTAAGCGTCACATCCGTTCTGGTAGTTCCGATAGTACCCGCCACTATTTCAGATGAGTATTCCGTAACATTTCCACTCATAGATGCATCATCTGTAAAACCGGGAATAGCATCGAAATCTGCAAGAACCAAGTCCGTACTAGTATCTGGTTTGCTAGCTTTGACCACTATTAGATCGCAATCAGATGTTGTTGATACCCTTTCAATCTGAAGCGTAACACTAGTTACGCCACTTGTAATACCACTAGTGTCAAAGGCGTGAAACAAGCGCCCGACAGAGAACGAAGCTGCGCCTCGACCGGTCGTTTTAATCCCGCCTATTAAGTCAGCGGTATCGGTGAGATCGATAACATCTCCCGTGTTCTTGTTTCTTGCAGTGGCGAAGTCAGTGGCGTCATTACCAGTAGAGGTTACGTTTGATCTTACAAAACCACCAGTCGCAGCAGCAGTTATGTTTGTTGTTGGCATTACACTACAACCTTAAATAAATAATATTTGTTACCAAAAAAATATCCATTGTCTGGGGGAGTTACATCTATTTCTTCGTATGTCACGTTACCAGCGAACCCATATAAATTTTGATTTGGCTGGCTTACAGCATTCCACGCTGTGATAATACTACCGGGCTTTGTAAATTTAACTGACTCTGTGCCAAACTTTGAATAATCATCGTCACCAAATGTATCGTAGAAAACGCCATCATATACGCCAAGCTGGTCTATCACATCAAACCACCTACCTTCGACCACAGTAACACTTGGCTTATCAGTAGCCCATTCTTTTAGCTTTTCTATAATTTGTGGATGACTTTCTACGATTGTGTGAGAATCAGGATTTAGTTCTTGAATAAAGTTAGCCGAGATGCCCATGCCAAACCCTATTTCTAGTATATCTCCTCCATTCTCGCATACTAATTCAGCGTGCCTCCTCATCAAGCCACTTTCCCAATCCATCATAACTTCAATACCAGCATGGAGATTTTGAAGCTTATCATTTTCCACTATAATGGCGTCATCAGTAAAAATTAAATTTTGATCTTCAATTCTTGTTTTTAGCATTACGCTGTAATCTCCACATGTGTTGCATCTGGATTGAAGTAAATAAGAACGTCGCCACCATCATCATCAATTGCGTAACCAACGGTGCGAACAAAGTCACCATTTCCAGATGGGGCTGTAAAGTCTAGGTGGCCTGCTGTTGTTGAAACATAAAGAGGCAGGCCGTCGCAGGCACCAGAGCCGGGAAGGTTTAGTATTTCTGTAGATGGGATTCGTATGAATCCTTTAATTAAACAGCCAACTGTCTGAGACGAACCACCAAGGCCAATACCAAGCATTTGTGTTGCGCCAGTGGCAACTGCATCAGCATCCGTGCTGTCCCAAGTGCCGTCTGTGTGCAAGAAAAACAATTGCCCTGCTGTAAGAGTGTCATCCGCGCCCGGAGAGTATCTTAATATCTCGGCGCTACCAAATCGCCCGTCTGCTAAAGTATTTTCAAAAGTTGTTGCCTGATAATTGTTTATAACAGCGAAACCATCTTTGTGAAGAGCAACGTCTCCTCCGACCGTTACGGTGTCGTCAGCCGCATCAACGAAGAGCATATGGGTATTGTTATCTGATTCAACACGGAAGTTGCAGTCGATGCCGTCTTCGTTGACGATAACTTCACAAGGTGTTGAATTTGCAATGTCTTCACCGCCGATTGAGAATAGCGTATTGGAGGAGGCTGTGCCTCCTGTTCCGCCTGAGAATAGTCTAAATTTTAATAGGCCTCCCTCATCGCCGTCAGTGACATCAGAGGCCTCTGCCAAAATAGCTACATATATAGTATCATTGTTGCCACTGTCAGCACCTTGAAATTGCAAACGTCCAAGATCCATGTCGTCTGCTTCCGCTGATGTATCGCTTCTTGTAAATTTTAAGATTGCTTCACGATTGACACCAGCGTTTGTATTTCTTAGTTCAAGAACGGGACCAGTGTCGGCAGCAGAGGATTCGATAAGCAAAATTGGATTATCATCAGTTACGGCATCGCTCTTAAGATGCATAATTGTGGTGCCAGTTGCACCTGTATTATCATTAGTAACTTTGACAAGTGTTCTATCGCTTGTATCTGATGAATCTGAAACAAGGTTTAGGATGCCGCCTGTTGTAAGTCCGTCTGCTGTGACATCCATGACATGGGCTGTGGTTACGGCGTCGGCTGCAATGTCAATTACATCTGCTGTGGTATTTGCGGCGTCTATGTCGAGGGCAATTTTGTCAACATCATTTGAGTTAAGCTGTAGCAAAGGGACACCTGTTGCACCCGCAGAAGAATGGTTTGTAATCTCAAGCGTTGCTGCTGGGGCGTCTACGGAATCACCACTACTGATTCGGTTGTTTCCTCCGTCAACAAACAGCATATGCGTTTCATCATTTGATTCAACACGAAAATCAACATCATAGCTTAAATCATTAATAACAACGGATGCTCCGGCTCCATCAGCGCCTACCCCGCCGCCCAAAGACATAAGTTCTTCAACAGCGTTAGGTTCAGAGGCATCAATATTTAATTGAGCCCGAAGAATTAATTTTCCTTGAGGCGTTGCATCCGTAACATCACTTGCTTCTGCTGATATTCTAGCGAATCCAGTTGAAGTGCCGCCATCCGTAAGACCTTGAAAATTTATTAACCCAGCGCCCATATCATCAGCAACCGTGGAGGACTTTCTATTTACAGTGAGAATAGGTCCAAAATCAGTTTCTGTATTGTCGTTGTGGATTGATACGCAAGTTTGAACTGCATGTGTCTCAAACGATGCGGCGCTCGTTCCTGTTGCACTTGAATTGTCGTTTAAAACTTTCAAAAGAGTGCGGGAACTATTGTCTGATGAATCAGAAACAAGGTTTAGGATAGTTCCTGTCGTTAAGGCATCTGCTGAAATGTCGATAACATTAGCTGTCGTAAGAGAGTCTGCTGTAATATCCAACACATCTTCGGTTGTAGCATCAGAAACTATATCCGTCAGGCCAGTAATGCTTACATTGTTAAGCGTGGCCGTGCCTGACGAGGCAAAGTTAATAACATCAACGGTATCTTCACCATACTTTTCAATCGCCGCTGCAATACGGGGGGCGAGAACGTTAAGTGATCTAAGAAACTCGTTTCTAAATTCGGTTCCTACTAATTTACGATTGGACATACAAAACCCTACTAACGATTACTGTAGTAATTAGTCAGAAGATGAGTTAACTTTAGAAATTGGCACCAAATAGCGTGATGATGAATTTGCCTGCCGTGTAAGTCCCGCCAGAATTTGCGCCGGATCCGTTAGCTAAATACAGGAAGCGGCCACCAACAGATGAAGCAGCATTAATATTTGTGTCAACTGCACTAACTTTATACATACCACCGGTATAGTCGCCTCCTGCCGCGATAAGGACAACCGAAGATCCTGAGCTATCGTATGTGGCGTCTTCAGCCAGCGAGACCGTGCTCACCACCAAATCAATGTCGGCAGTAGTGTTTGTTCCAGCAGGTGCTTCGACACAAGCCATTTCGACCTTGTATATCTTCCCAGTGTTAGCAAGTTCGGTTTTAGTGATAAAAGCGGCTGCGGCTCCGTCCTCACCGATAATATCCTTAACTGTACCAGAAACCACCAAGCCTTCAAGATCAACAAGAATTGTTGTTATAATCTGGCCATTAATCTTTTGAATTTTAGTTTCAACTTTTGCAGCACCGTCAAAACCGGCACCTGCTGCGGTAGCGGTTGTAAAGCGAGATGTTTCCTCTCCTGCTAATATAGTTCTTGATGGCCTAAAGTTTCCCATTAATTAATTACCTCTGTATTAACTTATGTCTTGATGGTCTGTAATTCCTGATCCTGTCAAGTGGTACATCCGATCCGTAGAAATATTCGTTAGGTCAGCCATAACTTGATATGAGAGATCATCAACACCAGAGCCGTTTGAAATATAGAATCTCTTGCACTTAACATCAAAAGTTACGCTAGCAAATCCTGCGGGCACGGTGATAAAATGTAAGCCTGCAATTACATCATCAGCGGCTGCTATTGTTGTGCCACCAGATTGATCAAAATCACCGGGTTTTGTAATTGGGCTACCCGCTAAACTAGATCCACTTTGGAAATGAACTCTTAGATCTTCCCCGCTATTCACGTTATTGTTAATTACGGTAAACGACTTAGATACAAACGGAAACTCTACCATTTGAACCTTGTTATTGTCCAAGTTTGTTGAGCCTGTGATAAACGGATGCCCTGCAACCTGATATGATCCGACGCTGCGGATTCCGGGCGTGTTCCACCTGTGCTGATAACCAGTTGCGGTGCCCTGACCGTGATCAACAATATATCCTGTTTTATCTCCCATAATTCACTCCTCTTTCCTGTAAATAGTTTAGCCCATCAAAGCTTTCCAATTTTTTCCACCTAAAGCCATAATTCCTGAAATATCAACACCGGCATCATTGGGATCTTTGTTGCCTAGTGGACTCGCTGCTTGTGTTACGGACTGCTGTGGGGCTGCTGGTTTTGTACCCTCAAACAAGTCAATACCGTTATAGGAATCACTGCCGATCTGGTCTAGTAATTTTTGTTTGTAAGCATTTAGTTCTTTTGTTTTTCTTTCGGCCATTAGGTTGGCTTGGACGCTGTTCTCATTTGATAATTGTGGAACCAACTCTTTTTTGTTCTCAACAATAAATTGGTTACCCATGCCCTGTGCTACTTCTGATACGATATTAGATAGTAGTCCCTCACGAAGTAATGTTTCTTGAACACACTCCTTTACAATAGGCATAATCATTTTCTTTAATTCTGAACGTTTCATATTTCTCTAGTCTCTCAAAATATCGTTTAGTGATCTGTATAGTCTATCTGACTTTGTAAAGATATTTGGCTCCTTGTGTTCCATCATGCCTTTTTTGACATGCATGAAAGCGCCGGGGGTAGAAGGCTCTGAAACAAAGTCAAAACAGATTAACTGAAAGTCATCCTCTACAATTGTTTTGCCTCGTTCCTGCCGAACAGAGCCGAGGCCTCTTGATGAGATGCCAAGCGTGACGCCTGACTCTGCTAATTGTTGCAAAATATTGCCAGATGGGGTGTTAAGGATCTCGACCTTGCCCATTAGAGCTTCGCCATCCCACCACATATCAATAACGAGGTGAGATGCATTTTTAAGGTTGATAACCGAGTCATCAGGGTGATCTAGCTCGCCAAGAGCCCTGCGCTCTCTAACAAGCTTCCAATAGTTCTCAACTTCACGCTGGAGAATATTTTTGGAGTAGACTCTACCATTGCCGTTTGGAGTATTATACTTCTGCATACAGCCTGTCATGTAGAACTTTTTGCCCTCGGACATGTCTTTCTTTTCTTGTTCTGTTAGTAAGTCTTGGCAGACTCCCCCATCACATAGGGCATAGTATTCTCTTAAAAGTTGTTTTGCCATATTAATCTCCAAATAAATTAACGCGGGCGCTACCCGCGTGAGTTAGGAACCGCTACAACAGCGTCGAACTTCTGGGATATTTCTACGTCGCATTGTTTACTCCTTTGTTAATCCTGCAATCTGAGCGAATCTCGCTACCAATTGCTCACTGATTACGCCCTTTGGGCTGTTCTCTACGGACTCGTTAACTTCTTCTCTCTTAAGTCGAGCATCAGCAACCTTGACTTTATTCTTCTTTAGAAGTTTAATAATAATTGTTTTTGCCGCCTTCTTTTGTTCAGGATCTGCAATCTGCTCAATTGCTTGCAAAGTCTTCTCTAGTGAGATCTCTCTACGAGCGGCTTCCTCTAGTACATCAAAGCCAGCGGCTGACAAGTCTGATTTAAGGCCCTTTAAAATGCGACCCATATCCTTTCCTTTAACACCGGCTCGTGACATCTGGGATTGCACACCTTGACCACCCTTGCCTTTAAAAACGCTGATTTTTGGTTTCTCACTGGCTGGGGCCTCTGGTGCCCCAACATCAACATCATCAGGTCCGGCATCGGGGGTTGCAGGTGTAGTCCCTGACCTAGCAGCGTCACGGGCGGCACGGGCAGCGGCATTAGCTGCTGATCGTCTTGCTGTTGCAGAGTCTCCCGAACCTGTAGGCGCTGCGGCTGGATCGGTTGGCTCGGAAACATCAATGCTTTGCAGGTTTTGGATTGCAGAATCAAGTGCAGCTTTAAACTCATCGCTCTCTTCAAAATCGGCTGCGCTGGCTTTTAGTTTCTCAAGGGCAGCTAGAGATCTTTTGACCGTGCTAGCTTTTACAGTATCATACTTGCCACTTTTGAATCTTTTACCAGTTCCCGATACTGCCCTCTTGACACCACCGAAGGTGCCTCGGATTGCATCCATGACAGACTCATCTAGGCCTTCTTGCTCAATAGATTCGACAATAATTTGTTTTAATTCGCTTTCAGAGATTTTCATTATTAATGTTCCTTTGATACCCGAAGGCCTTCGTCATTTACAATCATAGATAAAAAATATGATGTCCCAGAACCTACACACCCACAAATAAGGAAATTTGCTAAGGTGTAGTCAAAAGTAAATAGTTCCGTCCACTCGTTTATGGCAAATAAAAACCATCCAGCGTGAAAGCCAAAGCACAATGTACAATTAAATAACTTACCAAAACCACCAAGCCACTCTTTGCTTGGCCGTATTCTATTAAAAATACTCGCGTACACGACAAGGTACGTCAAGCCGTAGCAAGCGAGCATAAACCATAGTAATTCCATACTAACCTCTATTCATATGTATATGATTGATAATAAGGGCCATAATTATAGCCCGGTCGTAGAGTGCCCTTTGTTTCTTCATGTGGCACTTCGCCCAACTCTGTTGAGTCCTCATCTGATGGATCTGTAAGCCTGTCTGCCTGTAACTCCTCGAAATCTTCGACAAATTCAAAGTAGGGGCGTTCCGAGTCAATCCAGTTCTCGATATTAACAATGGCTAGTCTAATATTATTAAATTCAGAGGACGGAAGCAACTCAGCTTGAATTGAACCATAAATTGAACCACCCACTACAGAGTCAATCTGAATCATGCCGCGCTTCATTAAAAACTTAAAGAGTCTATCCTGTGCTCCGTATACAACCTCTGACATTATATCTTTAGGGAATGCAACAATCTTTTGCTTCTTTTTCATAATAATGATATCAATATCAGCATGATCAAAGATCATCAAATCCCCGTCCATGGTCTTTCTAATGTTTAGGTTGACACTTACCGCAGGCTTGTCTTCGGGAGCCACAACAGGCTCCACTTCTTGTTCATCGCCGATTTTAATTGATACTGGCATTATTCTTTTGCTTCCTTTATAAGTTTTTGAATCTTCAGCACTTTGGTGACCATCTGGTTGTCCACCTTTGTCCTGCCGAACGACTCTAAAAGAGCGTGCAGTTCTTTGAATTTGTTTTGTAGGTCTTTATCGGCGGACACATCTTTCTGCCCTAGAATAGATTCAAGCTCGCCTTTCAATCGCGATACCTCTTCATTAAGGTACGCTTTTAGTTCAAGGCCGTTGTCTGTAAATGATAGAATATACTTGTTTAGTAATTGCTGCTGGCCTTCAGTGATAGACTCTGAGTATTTGTTGTTATAATTGGTGATGAATGCCTTGAGTGTAAGATTATTAACATGTGGCATATCCTTGACCACAGCACCTTTTGTCTTGGCCACCATATTGGATAATATTCTACGCTCTAGCAAAATTAGCTCCTTAGTGGAGCTTTGATTTAAGAAAATCTGATAGATTGTTGCTAGGCTCTTATAGTTTGGAACAAAGTTATTAAATGTTTCTTTTCCGATTGCCTTATTGATTTCTGTAATAAGTTCGGTTTGTAAATTAAAAATTTCTTTGCGATCCATATTATCGAAATCTTTCCTTGACTCCACCAATAATCTTTCGGCTGTGTACAAGTCTACGCCGTTTGTCTCATTGAGATCTCTGTAGATTCTAAGCTCTTGGCCAAGAGGAGTTCTAGAATTAAAATACTTCTTCATTGTTTTAACAATAAAGTTCTTTCTTTCAATGTCTTTGTCTACAACTGCTTTTGTTAATTCTTTAATTAATGTTTCATACAAAAAAGCGGTATTTCTTTTTTTATTGTGTCTGAATTTCATTTTTCTTTAGCTCCGAATTTTCTAAGTTTTCAATTAATCTGGTGACCTCGTAATTAAGATTGTGGATCTTTTTCTCTTCGAGTAAATCCCTTTCCTTATAACTAGATTCCTCGCCCTCAAACATCCCTTTAGATAGTTCTCCTAGCCCACCAGTGCCGGTAAATCCGGGGAAAATCTTTCTAGTATCGCCAACATTTGTGTTTGCCTGCGAAGCGCGGTGGCGTTTTACAGCCCCAGCTTGTCTGCGATCACGGTTATCTTTGACCGGACGGTACTCTTTACCCTTGGCTTGAGGCTCTAGGCTTTTTGGCGTTGGCTTATCCTCACGACGGCCCGGTGGTGGAGTTGCTAGTAGAACGTCCTCTGGTTCGTCAGCCGGGGCCTCAGGGGCTGCTGGTTCGTCTCCTCCGAGGTCTCCTCCAAGGTCTCCTCCAAGGTCTCCTCCAAGATCGCCTCCTAGATCCCCGCCAAGGTCGCCACCTGCGTCACCACCAAGGCCTGCAAGTCCAGCAGACTCTTCTGCTACAGCCTCTGCAACCGCTGCTAGCTGTGCGTCAAACTTGCGATCATAGAATAGTTCTCTCTGGTTTCGCAAGAACTCTTCATCAGACATGCTGAATAGATGTTCTGAAACCCAGCGGCGTGAGAAGAAGCCTTCTGTAGCAGCGCCTGCGACGGCGAACTTCTTATCCCAGTGCTCAAGCTCTTGCAGCTCTGCGATCTTAGATGGGTTATTGAGATGCAACTTAAAGTTAATTAAATCATCGCCACGGAACCCTAATGTGTACAGATGGACGATTCCAATCTTTTCTAGCTCTGATACGACAGAACGCTGTAATCTTTGAATTGTTCTGGCGAATCGAATATCTTTTTGAGCAAGTGTTGTCTTGTCTTCGTCCGAGCCCTCGCCTCTTGATAGATAAGAAGCTGGAATCTTAAGGGCTGCAAATAATTTATCTCGTAGATACTTAACATCGTCAATATCACCAGTGAACTGTCCACCGGGTAGTGTCTCGACTCTGGAACTCGTGCCGCCTCTTTGTGGAATGTAGATATCTTCCTCAACAGAAAGTGGATTGTATCGAAGATCAACACGCCCAGTGCCCTCGTCAACAATAGAATTACGTTTCATTTGAGTCATGACTTTCTGCATGTATTGCTCGACTTCGTTTGGAGGAATCGCACCAACGTCAACATAGTAGACACGACGCTCCGGGGAGCGCACAATACGGTAAGCCATCATCGCATCCTCTAGAAGACTTAGCTGCCTCCAGATTCGACGTGAGGACTCTAACACAGATGTGCCGTATGGAGCATGCTTGTCGTTACCCAAGATTCTAAAGTGTGCCATTTGCCAGTTTTCAAGTGTTAGGCCAGCAGTGTTCCATTGAAATTGCACATAATCAGCGTTGGTTGGATCTTCGCCTTCCAATCTTTCAACTTCTTGAATTGGTAGCCCGATGCTACTTTTAATCCCACCGTTATCATCGACATCTAAATATAGGAAAAAATCTCCGTATTTACACATGGAGCGGCTCCACCCAAACAAGTTAAACTCGATATTGAGCACATCGTGGTACAAGCTATGTAGTAGAGCTTTAATTTCTTCGTTAGAACATTTAATGCCGAGCATCGGTTGCAAGGCTGAATGTGTAGTCATTTCGTCAGCATAGATATCTAGTGCTGATGCAATTTCTGGCGTGTACTCCATCTGGTCAAAGTCCACATACCGCTCTGTACGGTTATGGCCTGATACCAAGGACGGCTGCATGTTGCCAAGTGAATTATAGTTACTCTTTTTGAACTCTTGCCCACTCGCTGATGTGAAGCGAGTGGCAAACCTGTCAAGCTGATGGCGACGGAGGCGACGGCCTGTTTGGCTTCTACGATTAACGATTGGTCCAGAAAGTAGCTTAGTTAAAGATTTAAAAAGCTCCGATCTTGGGTTTCTAGTATTTCTTGAGTTTCTAGCCATCTATCTATCCTTTTAGTAACCAAACAAAGTCTCTGTACTGATTTTGTGCTGTTCTCTGTTCTTTAGTTAAGCCTTGTTGAATGTCTTTATCGCCGGGATTTAATGTTCTAAAATTTTTGCTCTTTAACATCATTGACCCCACCATAGCTTTTTTGTACTCTACTTCTCTTTGATTTGTTTGAAGTGCTGTATCTCTTACCCAACATCCAATTGCTAATGCCATAACTAAGTCATCATGATAACTTCTCATAGCCTCAGCTTTATTATTGTTCCAGATAAAAGTCTTGAATTCATCAACAAGTCGTGAAGAATATATTGTAATTAGTTTATTTCGTATGAATTCTTCCATTTTTGCCACGATAAGTGGTCTAGTCTTGGAAGAGGTGGTAAAACCAGCGATTGAGTTTGTCATAGACGAAGCTTGCACCTGATCAATGTACTCGTGCGTTCCCTTCACCGAGAAATATAGATTAGGGTATTCTTTACTCTGTAGCTTCTCTAGGATTGATATTCCTAAGCTATTATTTTCAACCACCATAAGACAACTACCAAACTCTCTACCTGTGGTATCAAGTATTGTAGCAAATTCCTCAAGGTTGGGTTTGCCGCGATATTCACCAATTACCTCCATGGTCTCTAATTTAATTATGTGGAACACAGAAAAATCAGCACCATCTCCTCTGGCGACATCGGCAACTAGTAAGTAAGTGTACTCGGGACTGTACTGTTCCCACAGCCATAAGTTACGGTCGAAGCCTGTTCGATACATTGGCTCAGACACGCTAAAGACCAGTCTCTCCAAATCTTCTGGGTGTATTACGGTTTCGCCCGAGGAGTTAAAGTTGCACTCCAGCTCTTGTGCAATTTGACGGCGAGACATATTTCTTGTCTCTTTCTCGAACCACTCTTGATCTCGATCAGGGTGGACATCCCATGGAAGGTCTACAGGATGGAAGTCGTTAACGTTTTGTTCCGCTTCGATATATGTCTTGTGAAACCAATTGCCGACGCCATTTGGGGTGGACAGTGCAATACAGCGACCACCAGTGGAAAGTGTAGGGTACAAGCCTGTCCACAGCTCCTCAAGGCCTTCAACGTGCGCGGCCTCGTCAATAACAAGAAGAGACAAGGCTTCTGAACGTCCAGCATCGCCAGACGTGGAAGCCGCCTTAACCTCGGAGCCGTTTGTCAATACAAAAGACGTGCGGTTATCAATTTTAATCTCGGCAATACGAATCCAAGGCGGAAGGTTCTGCATGATATTCTTGACCTTCTTGACCAAGTTAGCAGCAGTCGCAAATTTAGTTGCGATAACCAAGACGTTCTTGTCTCTATGAAACAGCATTAGCCAGACAATATAGGCTGCCGAAATAGTCGAGATGCCTAGCTGTCTAGCTTTTAAAATAATATTGAAGCGGTAATCGTTGAAGTCCTTAAGCAGTTCGTCCTGATAAGGATAGGTCTTGAAGGAAATTAATCCTTCAAGTGGATGAGAGATTCTAGTGTAGTTGTTAATAAAGTAGGATGGGTCTTTACCACACTTAACAATCTCTCTGATTGCTTCTTTCTTTGATAATTGATAAGACATTATTCCTTACGCTTATCGTTATCCGGTCTGGTGCCCAATCCCCCCTGATCTAAGAAACTCTTGAACTTTGCGTCAACACTATCTTTAGACTCGCCACCTACAGTATCAACATCACCAAGGTTTCCAATCTTATAGTCCATGTTCGCAAGGATAAAGACTCTGATCTTCGATGTATTTTGAACCAGCACTGTTACTTCACCCTGCGGGGTTAGTGTTAGTGCGTTGCCAGTAATCTTTTTAAACTCTTTCTTGAGAAAATTTGCGATGTCTTGAATTGTCTGCTCAATGTCAGATTCGAAGCTCTTGTCGTGTACGTCACGAAGTTTAATTTCAGATTGGTATGAAATCTTGAGGATGTCGCCGTGTAGACGGACACCGAACCCATCCATGACTCTTGAGTCAATTATTGGGTCACCCTCTTCGCGCTTTAGACCGATGGAGATTGGCTCTCCCTTTTCGTCATGTGCGCCATCATATGCGTTTGCAGCGGCTTGTGAAATGCCTCTGATAATTTCAAGTGTTGTTGCCATTATTTGGTCTCCATCCTGTTTTCCAGCGTTGTTCGCGTCCCTCAACCCATTGAATATAGCAATTACGACAACATTCAAATTTTTTCATGTACACATCATCTTTTGAGTCAAAAGAATATGTATGGCACACAGGGCAAGTTCTGCTTTGGCTTTCTCTATTAAGTAGTTTTTTAGGGATCAAAACACCATTAACTTCTGTTTTCTGATCCAATTCATCTAATAATACTTCTTTTTGCCTTATCTTCTCAATCTGTTCTTGATAAATTTTCTCTTTTTCGTCGTTCCAGTTGCCTCTTGGGTTTGCAATTGCCTCTTGGCCATACTTTTCTGCGATAGCCTTCTCTAGTTTGGCTATATAATTTGGATCTTTGTGCTTCTTCATTTCACCTACTCGCTATATGATATGCACCAAAACCAATGGCGACACCTGCAACAACACTTCCCGCTACAGCTAGTGGGATATTAATTTTTTTGCTTTTCTTGATTATCTCTCTGAGCTTTTCGATCTCTTGATCTCTAGTGTCAATCTCTACCTGATATCGGATCTGCGTTTCGTCCAACGTAATTTGCATGTTTTGTATAACCAGTTCTGAATCTAAAACAATCTTTTGCTTTTCCATTTCGCATTTGGCTTTGTATTCTTCTGATAGAAATTCTTTCCAAGCTAATAATTTGGCTGTTGCCTCGGTGTCGAAACAGGTAGCCTCAAACCGAACAACCCCACCCTTAGGGACAAGAGTAAATTTACCCTCGCCACTATGAGCCATGGGGATCATAAAGAAAAATAAAAATAATACTTTAATCAACGTGCTCAAAACCAAACTTCGCCTCAATCTCTACAATCAATTTATTAGGATCTTCTTGTCGTAAGGTCACAAAGTCCCTCACGCGCTCTTTCTTTGCCTCTTCGATAGCTTGCTTATACTCGAAATACTCTGTTTCAAGTTCCGCCATCTTGGCTTTATATTGTTCCAGAGCCTCTGCCTTACGCTCAGTCTCGCGTTCATGGCTCTGCTTTAGTTCCTTAATTCTTACTTCATAGCTCTCGACAGATGCATCATACGCATCGATCAAGCCCTTGTGATCACGCCACCATAGGAAGGAGACCGCAAATAGCAGCAAAGCTAGAGCGACCTCCTTCCAGTGGGCGACTAGAAATCTAAAAGTTCCCTTCATCATGCGCTTTTTAATCTAACAACAGCATCGATGACCGCTTGGCCACCAAGATAAAGGGCTGAGATTGTAACCCAATCTCCGCTGGTCAAGAAGCCGCTGGCAGCGAGGCCAGTTGCAGTTGCCCAGACAAGTAGCTTTCGTGATACAACTTTTTCTAGAGTTTTATCAACTGCTCCTTTAATCATATTCATGTTTCCTCCACTTCGTTTGTTTCTACCGCACCATTGTCAGTTGTGTTTGACTGTATCTCATTGAATGACTGGATAGCGGCGTAAATTGCTGCTGATTCCTGCAATGTGTATGTGCCTCGCTTTTGTGCAATGGTGATAGCATTTACGAGCACTTGTAGTGCTTGATTTAATTGTTCCGACGTCATTGTGACTCCTATAGAATAAATAGTTACTGATTTATATAAGCATAACCTTGTTTCTTAGAAATGTCAAGTGTTGAATCTACAACATCTTTCAAAGAGTCAAGGTGTGAGATTAGCAAAATAGTCTTGAAATGTGCCTTAATCATATCAAGAAGCTGTGTAAAGGACTGCAAATGTTCTTCATCTAAAGCAGTACCCGGCTCGTCCAGAACCATGATATCGCTGGTTGGTAAATTAGATACGGCTAGGAAAGCCAAACGAATCGCCATTGCAGCCATTGTTTTCTCTGCCCCAGATGCCATTGATAGCGGTCGAGGGTCATGACTTGGGTGCTTGATAAAGATATCTAGCTTATTTCCTTCTTCTTCAAAAAGAACCTCAAAGTTAGTTAGATTAGCAAGAACCTTAGCAATCTCTTGATTGATAACCGGCAGCTTCTTTTTAATGACATCATAAGCAATACCGTTAGGGTGCATACAACGCATGTATAGATCATATGCCGCAAATTGTTCGCGAAGATCAATGTACTCTTGCTTTTGCTCTTTGATATTTAGCACCTTTTGTTCTAGTGAACCAACAAGACGATGATGAGTAACAATCTCTTTTTCACAAGCTTGTAGCTTTGTCTCACGATCTTGTAGAACAGACTCGCTCTCTTGCTTCTGTGCCAGTAGAGCTTCCAAGTTTTCAATCGCTTCTTTGTTATCTTCGTAAGAAGATTCTTTTTCTTCCAAAGCTTCGATATCAGAGATTAGGCTGCTCACAGAATTTTCATTCTGAGCGATTAGCAATTGTGTATTGGTAATATCTCTCTGCGTTTGATCCTTCTTAGCAATTAAAGAATTATATTGTTCTACCTTCTTGTCTACGCCCTCCGGGTCCATCGCACGGTGCTCAGTGGTAAATATATCGATCTTCTCTTGAACCTCTGGCTTCTTAGCCAGTGCGTCCTCTGCTTCACGAAGACACTTACAACCTCTTAGAAACTCAGGGTCGTTTAGAGACGAGGCCTTTTTATCAATTCGTTCAAGCTCCGCTTGCAAATCATTGATTCGATTCCAGAGATTGCTTGAATCGCTTTGTTTCTTAATTAAGTCTTCGATATCATAGTTGTCTAGAAACTCTTCAATCTTTTCAACAAGTGCTTCTTTCTCTTGTAAATTTGTCTTGTTATTGTTTAGACTATTCTGGGTTCTCTCTAGCAAGGAACGCTTACGCATTAGTTCAGCCTTAACGTTTACAATATCAATCATTTCCGCTGGAATAGAATCAATCATACGATCTACTTCTTCAATGCCAGAAACTAATTTGGATATTTCCTTTCTAAGGGTCTCACAAACAGACTGTTGTTCTTCTAGGTTCTCTTCACATTGAGCATGCTCTTGCTCTGCTGCTTCGATCTCGGCGTCATACTCCCTGCCTTCCAAGCGTCGAAGAGCACCCTTCATATCAGCAGCGTCGTCTTTTGCTAGTTTGAATTTCTTTTCGAAGATCTCCAAGTCGAGAAACTTTGCCAAGATTTCCTTCCGTTTTGTGCTGCCTTCCCTAATAAAGGAAAGACTATCCAACTGGCTAGACAAACTAGTGAGTAGAAAGTCATCAATGGATCCGAATACTTTTCTGATGTTTCTGTCTGTGTCGTTTCTTGTGAGTCCATTTAAACTTACCTTTTCTCCGTTCGCATCAATCTTGAAAAAGTCAAGATCGGTTTTTGCTTCAAGAGTCTCGACCCCCTTGAGTCGCTTTGTGTATTTAGACGAGCTTCGTCGGATGTAATATTGTTCATCACCAATATTGATGACCACTTCGCCTGAACCATCTTCTTTGTTCTGGTTAATAATGTTTACGTTCTTGCGTTCGTTCTTGGAAGTTGTATTAAAAATTGTATACAACAAGCTATCAATAATACTAGACTTGCCAGAATAATTCTTTCCAAAGATACCAACAGTTCCGTTCAGACGAGCAAAGTCAATTCGATTGTTGTCTCCGTAGTTAAACAAATTGTCCCATTGTAGCTCACCAATACGCCACTTAATGTTTCTAGAAATTTCTTCGCTTTCTTCGGCTTTCTTGATGTATAGTGAGTTTAGGTCTAGTACCTTCTTCATCAAGCTTTCGGTAACTTGGTAGTCCACCAGATACTCACGAATTAATTCCTCTTGAATCTGCGGGTTACGCATATCGTCCTGATGAATACTATCGGTGATTTCTTCAACGTTGCCACGCTCCCCAGCGGCGCGGTTAAGAAACGATATGGTATCGGGCTTGAAGCGTTGCTTTGCGACATCTACTGCCTTCCGCATCGCTTCAAGAGACAAATTATTGTTAGACACAAGTCGTAAACGCGATCCCTTTTTAACAGATAAGCCTTTGGGCATGCGCCCGGTGGGGGTTAGATTTATTGTTATAAAAGGCTTGGGATTTGGAATTACGATATGGTCACAAGTAAAGTCATCTTTGCTTTGGATATTCCACAGCAAGAATCCTTTGTCATCTGTCTCACCAAAGTTCTGTTGAACAGTGGAGCCCGGATACCTTACCCGACCCTCATCATCAAGGATCTGGTTCGTTTTGTGAATGTCTCCAAGGAAGACATAATCATGCCCCTCAAAGACTTCGATTGGGTGGTCGCCATGTGTCATCACCCAGCCTGTGTCAGTCTTAACGCCTGATACAGAACCGTGATACAGCGCGATATTGATACGTTCGTCGCTGGATGGCTTGACCCAATTCTCCTCATCGAACACAGATAGAACATTAAATGCTAAGTCATCGCTTAGCACAGTCTCGCCTGCGTCTCGCAAGAGGTGTAGATTTGGATGGTTTAGTGCCTTTGCAATAGGCGTAATTGCATCCTGCCTGTGCTCGTTCTTAAGGTTGCCATCATGGTTTCCAAGAATGATATAGGTAGGCGCAATGTCCGCAAGATTACTCAAGAACGATGCAGCCAAATCAAAATATTCAGGAGAAAGTTGTGTTTTTGTATGTGCTAAATCGCCACAATGTACAATGTAGTCAACTTTCTCTTTTTTCAATCGGTCATAGATTTGATCGAAAATAACTCGATATTCTTTATGATACTTATAATTGCGGATGTGCGTATCCGCGATGTGTGCAAACTTCAAGTTTACCCCCACTTGAATTTATAATATATTATAACATGCAGCAGCTCTGCTGTCAAGGATTATTTATCGAATTCTTTATATCCTTCGAGTTCTTGCTGGATGTAATTCATGAGGAAATTTTTGTCCTTGCGTGCCATTGGCTCTTGTGATAAAGCTGATGCGATACCCTCGTATCCCATACGAGAAAGTGCGGCGATCACTAAGGGTAAACCAATGTTCACGCCCATCTTGAAAAGGCCTGCGACGATTTCCATGAGCTGTGGGTCTACCATGGAAGACATATCTACTTCGTCAAGCTGTTGCTCCACCTCTTCGCCGAATAGTTCACCAGCCTCTTCATTGGTGAGCGTGACTTCCATTTCTTCTCTAATGATTTGTTTGAGCCTTTCTTTGGTAATTTGCATCTTTATTATTCCTTTAGTATTCTGAACTATATTGTATATCAGCCGTCTTTGCCTAATTGGCCTACACTTGCCACAAGGCTCATGACTTGCTGTAACTTCTCATCATCTAGATCCTTAACCATGCCAATTAGCTGGGTCATCACAGGACCATACTGTTCAATCGCAGGGCCAAGATCTTGAATTTGCGGTGCAAGCTTTTGAATCATAGGTACAAACTTGGTTAGCAATGCAGGATTCTCTTGTAACAGCCGTAGCTGAGCGGTTACTAACTCTTCTTTTATGATTCGCTTGAGTGTTTGTTCATTAAGAATCACTCTGCTGCCTCCTGTTCTCTGCCTTGAAGTGCCGAGGCCGCTTTCTCGCGGTCTTTTCTTGCCTTTGTACGAACAGCTAATTTCTTAAGAGTGCCACCTTCAATTGGCTTAACTGGTCTGGTCTGAATCGCCTGCTGAAGTCTTTGAAGCGTTTCTTTGCCTGCCTTCGCTCCGACCTCAGCAGCGTCGTCAATATATTTTGTGATTGTGCGCAGGATGTCGTCAACATGAGGCCCGACAACTGGATTGTCCTTGAGTGTCTTCAATAGCTTTTGAATTTGTGGCATGTACTTTTTAAGTAACCCACCCAAATACTTTGACGCCTTTCCAGCGTCATCGCCAAACTTTGTTAAGAACTTTCCGCCCTTTCCTACAACATCTCCCACCGCTGGGATCATTGATAGAAGAGACAAAGCTGCCATAAAGTATTCGCCCTTCTTAATGTATAGGCCAGCGTTGGCCAAATCGGCCCCTTCTCCAAAGCCCGGAATTAGACCGGCCACATCTAGTGCGAGATGAGGAAGCTCATTCTTAGCAAAGCTGGCTACATCTGAAAGACTAATCTCGTGCAAATTATCAATCCGTTTTGACTCAGCAAGCATGATTGAATGTTGACGTTGCAGTTCCCACCTCTCTGCCAAAACAGCTTGAGATTCTTCTTTAATAATTTGCTTTAGATGTGATTTGGTAAGTCTCATAGCTTGTTCCTCTTAGATGGCAAAAAGCCTTTGCAATAAATAGTTATCTTTTTCCACAATCGCCGCATCGTTTTTACGACTTTGGAACTCGTTTTTAGACATACTTCCAACATCTTCAACGCCACTTGTATCAATTTCATAAACTTTTACTCCGTACTTAAGCAACAATCGAGCGATAGAGCGTGTCTTTTTGGATGCATCTTCGTCCAAAGCCAAATAAACAGTGTTACCATTTTTAACAATGGCCTGAAAAAGAGCAGAAGATTCGCGAAGCGTTGATCCAAGAAGAGGAATAGCATTACCAGCCTTTATTGCGTCAAATACGCCCTCTACTATAATTATGTCTTCATCCCAATTTACATACAATTCATTGAAAATAATATCGCGACTTGCAGGCGGGTTCTTGTATCTTGGCCAAGCGTCACCATAAGAGCGAGCAACAAAATAATTTGCGTAGCCATTTTCGTTAAATGATGGAATCACAATACGACCACCATATTCTCCATCAGTGCAGTAGCCAATCTTCCACTTGAGGATATCATGTTTAGTAATGCCACGCTTAGACAAGTAATTTAAAGCGATCTGTGAGGTCATAGAGGGCTTGCTACCCGTTAGGGTAACCAAGTCCTTGGGTAGATCGACGCGCTGCTCAGAGGGCGTCTCAGGCTCTGCAAACAGGAAGTCAAAGTCGGTGATCTCCACTCGGTCTTCGTACTTCAACCATTCGTCACGATCTTGGCGTGTTCCAAATTTACGAACAACGTATCCTAGATCACGACCTGACTTATCACAGATCCAACACTTGAACACAGACTTGTCCACATTTACAGACAACTTCATCTTGTGATGCTTGCAGAACGGACAATGAAACAGATGTTCGTGGCCAGCATTGAAGCTTCGGCCAAGAACGTTCTTAATTATTTTAAGCTTTTCCTCTCGCATATAACCCCCGCTTTGGCAATCACTATTGAGTCTGCTTTATCATAGGACTCAGGCTTAGGGTTGCCGTTACGAGTATAATCTATCACGAAACTAGGCTCGTTGTCAAGTAAAAATTTTAAGACAACTTGTTTTGCCTTTTCGCCCCTCGGTATTTTGATGCCACAAAGTTTTCTGGCAGACGTAGCCGCGATGTATTCTGGCTTAATTTTATATTGATCAAAAACAAGCCAAGACACGATGCCGTTAAAACGAGACAAAGTTGAGAGAGTTTTCGCAGATGAGAAACCTGAACGGAACGATTGTAGCGACTGTTCGATATAAATCGCTGTAATTTGTTTGCTGTATTGACTGTAGATTTGCTCCAAGCCTGCTTTAACATGTATCACCTTTTCAAAGAAGTCTTTATATTTTCTTGTATCCCAAGCACCATTCAAGACTATATTATCTTCATCTATGAGAGTATAGCCTGTGATGCTGGTTGATATATCTAATCCGAGAATCATATTAACTATATATCAAGCTTTAGTTTAAATGTCAAGTCTCTTTCTTCAGTTTTCTTTACCGGGGTTGCGACCGTGGCAATACCGATTACATTTTTATACTCATCGTAAATTGCAACTTTACTGATATAAGTTGTCTTTTTGAAACTAGCTGTCGGCTCTGCAAAAGATGCGCTCACAGTATTTGCAATTACTCTATCTCGTTCAATATACTGATAGGTGCCTGTCAGTGGGTTGGCAAATGACGCACTGCTTTCTTGATCAATATAAGTTGGATTGTTTGACCAGTTTAATTGTCCACGAGGAGCATGAGCCATCATCGTTACATTCGGGACATAGTGAGTGCCAGAGAACGCCATCATGAAGCTAGCAGAAGCTCTAGTCTGTGTAGAAGCAGACTCGCCAGAAGACCCTGTTATGCCGTCGTTAGCGCCGACACCAAAGTATAGCCACCTAGCTTCGTCCACAGATGTTCCGCCAGTATATTTTAATTCTGTATCATTGAGACCCCACGCACCAGTTAAACACAAGAAGCCTTCGTTGTAAAGCGCCACGCCAGCAACGGAACCTGAGTTAGGGCTACCATACGGGGCAACTTGAATAAGTTCACCGTTTCTGTTGATATCTCTGAGCTGGCCAACCATCGTACCAGTAACATAAAACCTAAGATCAACGCTGCCTTTCTCAATAGAAGACCCATAAAAAATAGATGGGATTGAAATTAAATTAAGTGCTTGTGTTGCTTTGTTGCCCAATGAGGAAGAGAACTGGTAGTGCTTACTCAGAGGATTGTAAAAGTTTAGTGTATTCTTAAGTGCATCAACATGCTTTCTAGTTGAACTAACAGGGAAGAAATCTCGCTTGATCGAAGCTGTTAACGGATATGAGCCGGTAATCTTAGCACCATACCCAAACTGCGTAAAGAAATCTGAATCGGAAATTGTTCCGCCTTCACCACGAGTCAATACCTCGACGCCACCACCCTTGGTGATCATCGGATGAATTAACCCCGTAGATCCTGCAAGACGGTCAACGTTTAATTCGTATAAGTTTACGAAACCCGGATCTACGTTAGGCACACTTGGCGTAAAAGAGCCAGACTGGAGAGACTTCCTGTTTAGATACACTACCGAATCATAGATAAAGAACTCATATTGTGGATGAGTCTTTAATCTATTGTGGAAGATGTCGTCTGGGCCAAACCTGTGTAAACATGTGGGCATACTCTGCCCCCTTAGTAGTCTAGCCTAACACGCAGCGTAAGTTCGTTTGCTGGAGTCTTCTTGAGTGGCTCCGACAACTTAGCAACTGCTAACAATTCCTTATCGGCAGAGTATAACCCAACGGTTGTAATATATGCAACAGGCTGGTCTCTGGAGACTTCCTTAACTCGAATCTTGCTGTCAGCAAGGTAAGTTGGATTAGAACTGTAGTTAAAGTCTCTGTGATTAGCTCGGCAGAAGTAAATTGTACTGTTAAGCTCTGTTGTGTTATTGAATTCAACGTTAATTAGTCGGGCTCGGAAACCATCAGTAGATGCTGTGATCGCAGTACCAGAAAGAACTGTATTAACGTTAGTGATGTCAGCAGAGGTTGCAGTAGAGCCAAATTGGAATCCTAGACCGCCGTCAGCAGATGCAGTGAACACTGATGCAGTAAGAACTGCGATACCTGCTTGGTAATACAACAAGCCAACGCCCGAATCCTGATTAGGAGTGGCAGAACTTGTATATAAGATACTGTACTCGCCTGCTGGTGAATTGACCTTGAATGCGGTGTCCGCCCCAAAGTCACCCACTGTCATTGAGTTAAGGAATCTAATGTCAGCGTTGGCTGTTTGGGCACCGGTCGCGAAAGACATTCTGAATGTGTTCTTTTGAATCTCGTCTTTGGTAAGAAGTCGAGCGAAAGAAAGGAAGAATGCTTCTTTGATCTTGTTGCCACCGGTTAAATCGCCGTCTCTGTCAAATGGACGAATTGCACCAGTGTGGTCGAAACCAACAAGCATCTGTGCCATCTGAGAATAGATATTAATTTTCTTTTCTTGCATCTGCTGTGTGAGCGGTGCAGAATTTGATAGAGCTGAGTCCGAAGAATACCCGACAGTGATATCAAGGATATGGTTAGCGGAGGAGCTAAGATACGGATAGTCGTAAACTGACTGGAACATGCCGTGCGAGTAGTTCTTAATGTTCGTCTCGTTGGTTGTTCCTTCGACATAAGTTCCAGACACGATAGAACCGGTAATTGGAATAACTTCGTGTAGAAGAGTTCTTGTCGTGACTAGATCGTTATTGCTAAAAGTTTTATATGTAGATGCCATTTGTTACCTTCCTATTATACCTTCTTAATGAATCTAACAGGAATATCAACTCTGTATCCTGTGCGTTGGCCGGTGACTCGAACAAATGTGTCGATGGTTCGACAGTTTACGGTCTCAATTGTTTTAGTTGATCCGAGTTTAGTAAACAAGTGGTTGCTTGACTCTAGGTCCAAGGAGGCCTTAATCTTGAATTCTAGAATGGTTCCTCTGGAACCTGCAATTGTTTGTGTGGCTGTTGTGACTGATGTCTCTGTATTCATGCCAACGAAGTTTGGATTACTATCAAGAGTTAGGTAGTAGCTAGCCATATTATCATCGTCAATGTAAGAAACGGCTGCGGCGTTCGCACCATCAGCAGAGTAAATTGTTCCGAAACGATTATCAATCTCAATAATGTATTGTGTTTCTAATAAAGAACCTGCCAAGGTTCTAGTTGCTGCAATCGCTGAGTTATCGATGCCCTGATCCAACCTAAATCGTTTTGCGTCTCTAAGGTTTGAACCATTAAAGATCCCAACCACGTTATTAAGGCTAGAATTATCCACCGCTGTTGCTTCATCAACAGCAACACAGAAAATGTTGTCGGCGTTAAATCGCTTAGTGTCGTTCGAGAATACCTCGTTCAATTTAACAACTGGAAGATACAGGAGACCGGGATCGGGAATCGTAATCAACTTTGATTTCATTGAAGAAGCGTTGTTGGTAAAAGCTTCTAGGACAGGGGTTTGTAAGATGGATAAGTCTTCGTAACCACTCGCTGTAACAGCAGTGTAATTCGAATAATCAATCTCGTCGTCTCCGAATGCAAACGAAACAACGCGGAAACTACCGTCCCCTTTCGCTAGTCTCATTCTACCGGTATCTGTTAAGACGGCATCTAAAATGATGTCGCCACTATTATCTAAAAAGGCCATGTTGTACTCCTATGATATAAATAGTTCTTTTCCTTTGTAAATAGTCAAGTTAAAATAATTTATTTGTTAATATGAAGAACCACCAGTTGATCCACCACCGGTCATGCCTCCACCTGAGCCGTTTATTAG
>UEXM01000445.1_pt1 | contig 23635 bp, 14 predicted proteins | sample 1796661 | NCBI WGS metagenome assembly UEXM01 (sample SAMEA4772469, study PRJEB27181) | metagenome | reverse complement strand
TCTCGGCCGTCGACCCATTGTATGTAGCATTTAAAGCAACAATCAAATTTTGCCATGTAAACATCATCTCTTAATTCGAAAGAATAAGTTTGACAAACAGGACAATTTCTATTGTCATCTTTATTAAATAGTTTTTTAGAAATTAAAAAACCATCCATTTCGATTTTTTCGTTTTTTTCTTCTTGCCGCTTCTCTTTTTCATACAAATCTTTAATCTGTTGCTGGTAATCTTTTTCTTTTTCGTCGTCCCAATCGGCTTTCGGATGTTGGGTCGCCTCTTTACCATACTTCTTGGAGATAGCCACTTCATATCTTGCTATATCATTTAAACTCTTTTTCATTTGTTCACCGCATAAGTTATACCGACAGTTGTGCCAACGCCGACAGCGAATCCACCGATTATTCCCCACAATAAAGCATTGGTTCCCGGCTTCTTGGCTATAATTCTATTTAGTTGCTCAATCTCTTTATTTTTGACTTCAAGGGTTTTTTGAAAGCTTTCTCGTTCGGTATTTAAGGTAATATTAATTTGTTCAAGATCTAGATCAAATTGTTTTTGTCTTTTTTGCATCTCAAAGCCTAGCTTAAGCTCGTACTCTTCTTTTAGGAACTTTCTATTAGCCATGATTTTTGCAGTCGCTGTGGGGTCAAACAGAGTGCCTGTAAAGGGTGCCTGCCTGCCCTGCTGGATAAAAGTGAACTTCCCACCTGAAGCTTCGGCATTTTCACAGCAAATTAATATAAATACCAACAAATATATTCTACTTAACATAATTAAACCCAAATTGATTTTCTATTTCTTCAGCCAGCTTTTCCGGCTTTTCTTTAAAATCTTTTTCTATTCTTTCAATATCTTCTTCTTTCGTCTTTCGAAGATTAATTAAAGCCTCATCATACTTTTTTGTTAAGTCTGCAATTTCTTTTTCATACTTCGCAATTGATTCTTCTCGCAACCTCAACTCCTTCTGATGGAGCCTAGCCATGGTGTCTAGTTGTTCCTGATAACTTACAGTCATGACTTCCATTGATTTTTTAAGTGCGCCATAATCATTCTTGGATAAGAAAAAGAAAACGATAAAGGCGATCAGAGCCAGTGTTTGCCAGTTCTTGGCTACAAAAGCTCCGATTGCCTTAAATGCTTGTCCCAAATCGACGTTAATCAATTTATAGACCTTTCAATTTTACAATTGCATCAATAACAGATTGACCGCCAATATAAAGCGCACTTAATATTAACCAGTCGCCACTATCAATTGTTGCATTAAACATTAGTGCTGTCGCAGTACCCCATACAAGTAGCTTTCGGGAAACTAACTTTTCAAGAACCTTATCAACTGCCCCTCTTGCCATTTCAGTCATTTTACTCTCCTTTGTTAAATAGTTTAAATGTTAACGTATGCATACCCATCTTTTTTGTCAATCGTAATCTGCATGTCCACGCAATCTTTTAATGAATCTAGGTGAGAAATAAGCAGTACTTTATTGAAATATGATCTGATAATAGATAAGATATCAATAAACCCTTGCATGTTCTCCTCATCGAGAGCTGTACCCGGTTCATCCAAAATGAAAATATCTCCCTTGGGCAAGCTAGATACGCTCAATAGTGCCAAGCGGATGGCCATGGCAGCAATAGTTTTTTCTGCACCGGACCCCATCTCTAGAGGGCGTGGCTCATATGACGGGTGTTTAATAAATATTTCCAATCGCTTGCCATCATCTTCAAAGAATACCTCAAACTCTACAATATTTGCCAGAATTATTGCTATCTCTTCATTAATGATGGGCAATTTCTTTCTAATGATTTCAAAAGCAATACCATTTGGGTGCATACATGTCATATACAAGTGATAAGCAGAATATTCAGACTGCATTTCTTGAAATGATTTCTGCTGTGTCTTTAAATTCTGAACCTTCTCCTCAAAAGACCCTACCGCTTTGTACAAATTCAAAACTTTCGAGTTGCATTCTTCGGACTTCACTTCTGAAGTTTTCTCATTATATCTCAAACTTGCCAAATCAGAGTTTAGTGCCTCTAGGTTTTCAATTGCTTCTTTGTTTTGCTCATATTCTGACAATTCTTTTTCTAGCTTTTCAATATCATTCATAAGATTAGTAACGCAAGATTTATTTTTGTCAATTTTTAAACCTCGTGTCGTAATTTCATTTGTCAATCGATTTTGTTCTGACACTATTTTGTTATAGCCAGAAATTGTCTTTTCGACTAGCTGTGGATTTAATTCGCCAATCTCTTCTCCTATCGCCTTTATGTCGCTTTTAATAGACTCTATCTGTTCTCTATTAGCACCTATAAGAGCCTTTGAGTTATAAGCGTCTTTGATAAATTTACAAACAGGATGATATTCAGAATCACAAGGAATATCTTTCAATAGCGTAATTTTATTTTCATTGTGTGATAATTCTCTATTTTCCTCTTTGAGTTTAGAGTCTAAACCTTTCGTATCAGTTAAAAGCTGGTCAATCTTCTTTTTTTTGCCAAATAAAGTTTCTTTATCGTAAGTTTTTAAAAAATCAACGATATCATTATAGTCCTTTTCTGCTGATCTCTTTTCTTCTTGCAGAGTTTCAATATTATCCCTTGTAGATACAAGTTGTTTTTTCTTGTCTTTTAGAGAATTTTTGACTTTTACAACATCAATTATTTCAGCAGGAATAGAATTAATCTTTTCTTCAATCTCTCTTATTTTAAGGCGAAACTCTTTGATATTTTCTTGATATTCTGTACAGTTTTTCTTTTGCTCTTTCAACTCATCATTAGCTTCACCAAGGCTCATCTTTGCTTCTAAAATTTCATTGTTAAAATCACGACCCTTTAATTTAGAAATAGCCCCCTTAGTGTCAGTCGAATCATTTTTGGCAAGTTTGTATTTTGTTTCAAAAAATTTAAGATCTAGAAAATTAGCTAAAATCTCTTTTCTTTTTGTTGAACCTTCTCTTAGAAAAGAAAGAGAATCAAGTTGACTTGCCATTGAAGAATATAAGAAATCATCTAGACTTCCAAATACTTTTCGAATGTTTTTGTCTGTGTCACGACTAGAAAGACCATTTAGGCTAGTTTTTTGCTCTTCTAACGGGCAATAGACAGAAAAATCTGCAGAGACCCTAGCCTCGTCTGTCTCTACTCCTTTTAATTTTTTAACATATTTTTCTGACCTTCTTTCAATAGAGTACTCTAAGTCCCCTACTGAAACAACTGCTCGACCTACACACTCATCCTTGTTTTGATTGATCACATTTAAATTTTTTCTATCAGGCTTAGATGTGGAATTAAACAAAGTATATAAAAGCGAATCAATAATACTTGATTTACCAGAATAATTTTTGCCAAAAATACCAATGATACCTTCTAGGCTATCAAAATTGACAGAGTTCGACTCTCCATAATTAAACAGATTATCAAACTCAAATGATTTCAGCTTCCAGTTGATATTTCTAGCAATTGCATCATCTTCTTCTGCAATTTTATTATATTTTAAATTTAAGCTCATTATTTGTTTAAGGATGTCATCTTCCAGTTCATAATCTTTAAGATATTCTTTAATCAGTCCTTCTTGGACTTTAATATCTCGGAGATTATCTACAAGCAATGAATTATCTCCATCTTCCACAGAGCCTTTTTGACCAGCTGCGCGATTTAAAAACTTTACGCTCTCCGGATCAAACCGTTTTTTTGCAATGTCTGTAGCCTTCTTCATCACATGGAGAGGAAGGTTGTTATTGGAAACTAAGCGAAGGCGTGCGTTGGGAGGCACTGATACCTTTTTTGGCATTTTCCCCTTTGGTGTAAGGATAATTGTGACGAATGGCCGAGGGTTTTTAAGGATAATGTGCCCACACTCAAATTCCTCTTTACTTTTAATATCCCACAGCAAAAATCCCTTGTCGTTTGTCTCTCCGAAGTTCTGCTGAACTGTAGAGCCACAATACCGAATTCGACCTTCTTCATCTAAGCGTTGGTCTGTTTTATGAATATCTCCCAAGAAGGCATAATCGTGACCTTCAAAAATTTCAATAGGATGCTCTCCGTGCTCCATTACCCACCCAGTATCAGTTTTGACACCCGAAATGGAACCATGATAAAGTCCAATATTGATTTTGTTTGGATCGGTTGGAGTAACCCAATTATCTTCATCAAATACTGACAAGACGTTCAGTGTGAACTCTTTATTCAAGACTGTCTCACCAGAGTCTTTAAGCAAATGTAAATTTGGGTGTGCTAATGCTTCAGCGATTGGCGTTAGCGCATCCTGACGACTTGAATTCTTTAGATTTCCGTCATGATTGCCAAGAATAATGTATGTGGGGGCAATATCTGCCAAGTTTCGAAAAAAGTTTGTACACATTTCTACAAATTCTGGTGAAATCTGCGTCTTAGTGTGGGCAATGTCTCCGCAGTGGACAATATAATCCACGTTTTCTTCTTTCAAGCGTTTATATAATTTATCAAAAACAATCTTATATTCATAGTGAAATTTAAGGTTTTTAATATGAGTGTCGGCAATATGTGCAAATTTCAAACTCGCTCTCCTATAAAGATGTTATGGCTTCTAATAAGCTATCAAAGCTATTAACTATTTTTGCTTTTTCTGACAATACTTTCACCTCTTGTTTTGTCATGTCTCCCAAATCTCTTTGGTCTTCATATTTCAATTGTCTAACTTCTATTCCATATTTTAGAAACATTTTTTTTATAGCTTCTGTCTTTTTCTTCGCATCAGGATCTAAGGCTAACAATACTGGTGTATCGTTTTCTACAATCCTTTTAAACAACTTTGATGTTTCTCTTATGGTTGAGCCTAAAATTGGAATTGCGTTATAGGATTTAATGGCATCGAATGCACCTTCAACCACCATCACCTCTTCGCTAAAATCGACATATAATTCATTAAAAACGATGTCCCTACTTACTGACGGGTTCAAATATCTTTTATAAGCATCAGAAAAGGTTCTTGCAATATAATAATTTAAATCTCCATTTTGATTAAAAGACGGTATTATGATTCTATCTCTAAATTTGCCGGAATCACAATATCCAATCTTCCATTTTAAAATATCTGATTTATCAATACCTCTGGAGTTTAAATATTTAAGAGCCGCCTTGGACGACTTAGAATTATAAGGTCTCGTCAGGGTTTTAAAATTTTCTGGCAGCTCTAATATTATTTCTCGTGATTCTTGTTTTTCTTCTTCTTGAAAAAGAAAATTTATATCTCCTAGATCTTGCTTATTCCCTGATAGTTCTTTCCACTTTTCCTGTTGCTTAAAATCACCAAATCTTCTAACTACTCTAAATAGACTCTTTCCACGAGCATCACAAATCCAGCACTTATAGACATCTTTTTCAATATTTACAGAAAATTTATTTTTGTGGTGACCACAGTAAGGGCATCTAAATAGATATTCCTCATTCGACTTGAAATATCGACCAAGAATATTGCAGAGCATGTTTAATTTCTCATTCATACTATTAGTATAACATCAATAAAACTCTCTGTCAAGTATTATTTTTATACTTTTTCTTTTTCTTTTGCTTCAATTCCTTTTGATTTTTTCAAAAGGCGACCCAGAAGAGCTTCCAAGGGAACTTTATACCGATATAAATCATCTTTTTCGGCAATATATGCCAAAATTTCTTCAATGTCTCTTAGGATGGCGCGTTCCTTACCTGTAACGCCTTCTAGAGCATCGCCTTGGGCAATCTGTTTTGATTTTTCTCTTTCAGCTTTTGCTAAATTAGACTTTGTTACAGTGCCCCTTCCTAAGCCAGAGGCTTCTACTTCTTCTTTGATGAGTTTTATTAAAATAGAATTTGTTAAAGGTTTTGCCATTTTTTATTTTCCTTGCAGTAAATAGTGTCCAGCTCTAGAAACAACCACGGCATCTGCTATATCATAACAATATTTTTGCACATTGCCGTATCTGGTGTAGTCTATGGGAAATTCTTTGCTTTCTAAGAAGTGTTCCATCACCACCTCTTTCGCTTTCTTTCCTCTGGGTACCTTTATGCCACATTTAGATCTGGCGGAAATTGGCGTAATGTATTGAGGCTCTAATTCCAACAATTTAAAACAAAGCCACGAAACCACTCCGTTGAAATTTTGTAATATTGCCATTGTTTTGGCCGTAGATCCTCCACGGCGGAAAAACATCAAAGCTTGCTCGATAAAAATGTGTTCTATCTTAACTTCTTTTAAATTGTTGTTTATATAGTCTTCTACTGCCTGTGCTTTATGTAGCAGTCCGGACACTTTTCTTAAGTCAATATAGTCTGCCTTAACAATTTTGTTGTCTTCAAGCAAACAAACACCAATGATGCTGGTGCTCACATCTAATCCTAATATCATTAAATATCCAATTTTAATTTAAATGTTAAGTTTCTGTTTTGTGTTTTCTTTATTGGAGTTGATGGTGTTGCGATTGCAATCAAATTTTTATCTTTGTCATAAATTCCAATTTTAGAAATGTATGTAACCTTTTCAAAAGATCCCGTTGGGTCATTATATGAAGAACTAACTGAATTTTTTATTAACAAATCGGCTGGCTCTTCATACACATATGCACCGGACAAGGTTTGTTTATTTTGACCGTATTCAATGCAGGTTGGGTTACTTGAATGGTTGAATTCTCCCACATCGGCGTGAGCAAACATGGTATAGTTGGAGACGTAGCTTGTTCCATTAAGTTGTAAAGAATAACTAGAGCTAGGAATTGTGCCTGCAGCTGTGCCGTCATTTGCGCCCATAGCGTAATCGACCCATCTGGGCTCTCTAGATCCGTCATAGTTTTCTGTGTGTGATGACAAACCATAATTTCCTGTCAAAAACAAGAATCCTTCGTTGTACAAAGCAACACCAGCGACGGATCCGGAGCGAATTCCGACTGTTTCTATCAGTGAACCATTATTATTTTCGTCTTTCAGTTGCCCAATTAAAGTACCAGAAACATAAAATCTCAAGTCGATAGAGCCTTTTTCTATAGAGGATCCATAAAATATTGAAGGAATTGATATAAGGTTTCCAGAAGCGTAAGTAAATCGTGCGACTTTTAAATAATCACTACTGTTTACAGAGTAATATTCTAAAGTATTTTTAAGAGCATTAAACTGCCTATCTGCACTAGAAGTTAATACATTTCTAGCTATGCTCGCAGATAGAGGATATGATCCTGTCAAATCGGCTCCGTACAGTTCCGCATCAAAATCGGCGGTTGTTGCTGATTTGAATTTTGCCAAATCGGATCCCTTTTCAATGAAAGGGTAGGCAAAGTCATTGCTCCCATTGGCTTTATCTATGTTCAATTCGTAAAGAGAAATATATCCAGAAGGAACATTTCTAACATCTTCGGAGAACGCACCACTTAAATGTGATCTGTTATTATAATATAACTTAGAGTCATATATATCGAAGCGCACTTGTGGGTGAGTCTCTATAACATTTCGAAGAATGTCTTTTTTTTCAAACTTTTTAAAAGACATTTTCTTTTCTTCCTATTCTAGTAATCTAATCTAACCCTTAAAGTAAATTCGTTTGTAGGATCTTTCTTTAGGGGTTCTGATAATTTTGCAACTGCCAGAAGTTCATTATCTGCAGAATATAGACCGACTGATGTAACATAAGAAACTGGAGTATCTGTTTCTTGATCTTTTACTCTGATTTTACTTCCACTAAGATATGTTGGATTAGAGCTATAATTAAAATCGCTAGTTCCTGCTCTGCAAAAATAAATGGTAGAATTAAGTTCTGTAGTATTATTGAAGTCCAAATCATCCAACCTGTTTCTAAACCCATCGCAAGAAGAAGATATTTCAGAACCAGTAAGCATTGCGTCGATTGAAGATGTATCATATGTCGCGGCGGGAGCACCGAAACTTCCATCGAACAAAGAGGCAGTCAAAATAGCCACACCTGCTTGGTAATAAATAAGACCGACCCCTGTACCGTCTGTATACGGAGCTGCCGAGCCTGTATAAAGAATTCCATACTCGCCAGCGGGTGAATTTGTTTTGTAGCTTGTAGACCCTTTGCCATCTCTAATTGTTAAATTACTTGCAAAATCTGGTGCGGCCGGAGTTCCTCCTGTAGCCACTGTCATAATGAATGATCCTTTCTGAATTTCGTCTTTAGTAATCAATCTAGCTAGATTAACAAAAACACATTCTTGTAATTTATCACCTGTTGCCAGCGAGCCGTCTCTATCAAAGTCTCTGATATTTCCACTTTCATCATAGCCAACCAAGACTTGTGCCATTTGATTGTAAATATTGATTTTTTTAGAGTTTTGAGTCGATGCGGAGCTTGATAGAGAAGAGTTAGAAGAATAACCAACAGTCAAATCAATGATATGGTTTGCTGAAGAACTCAGATATGGATAATCGTAAACAGATTGAAACATTCCGTGTGCGTAATCTTTAATATTCTCATCACTATATGTACCAGAAACAACTGACCCAGTGATTGGGATCGCTTCGTTTAGAAGTGTTCTGGTATTTGCAACATCTCTGTCTGCTACAAGATTTTTATATGTAACTGCCATATTTTAGTCTCTCTTAATTTTGTTTAATGAATCTAACTGGAACGCTAAGACTATAGCCTGTAGTTGCTCCGCTAATTCTAATATTTGTATCGATATATTTATAAGTGCTTGAACCAATAGACATACCATCAGAACCTAGCAGATTAAAAAGATATGTGCTCGATCTTAGATTTTGAGATGCCCTTATTTTGAAATTTAAAAATGTCCCTCTCGGTCCTTGAATTATTTGTTGTGTCTGACCATCATCTGTAGTATCCAAGTTATCTTTCACGTAGATATCATCTCTTGAGAGAAAATAACTAGCAACTGAATCATCGTCGATAAATGAAACAGATGTTGGGGTTCCATCTGGTGAGTAGAGAGACCCCAATCTATTATCTATTTCGATTATATATTGTGTCTCTATCAAGTCAGAATCTAAATCTTGCGTTGGTGGTTGAGCATTGGTGTCAAGACCTTGATCAGCTCTTAAGTTTTTTCCACCAAGAAGGTCATAGCCATTTAGATAATCTTGTACGGTCATGCCGTTTGTTGTAGTTTCATCGACAGTGACCAAAACAACATCGTCTGTTGTATATTTTGAAACGCCCAAAGATTGATTAAGCTTGATTACCGGCAAATATAGCAAATCTGTTCTGGTGATTGTGACCAGCTTTGATTTCATCAAAGATGTATTATTGGTAAATGCTTCCAATACCGGAGTCTGCAAAATCTGCAAGTCTTTGCCTGTACTCGCGGCAGTTAAATCAAAATTTTGATAATTAATTTCATCGTCTCCGAGAGCAAATTTTACAATTTTAAAACTCCCGTCTCCACGGGCAAGTCTTTCTCTGCCAGCATCTGTTAAGACTGCATCTAATATTATGTCACCACTGTTATCTAAAAAACCCATTATGTCTTTCCTTTTTAAAAAGCAAAAGTTTCAAAAATAAATAGTTTAAAAATAAAATAAAAAACCTTTTATTTTCTACTATACAATTTTTGCTTCGAAAATTAAATTTAAGTCAATCTTTTTGCCTGTTTTCTTTGATGTAAATCTTATTTTAAAATTCTTACCATAAAGTCCGGCTTGTTGCGAACCCATAATTCTGTTTATATTGCGCCCACTACTGTATTTTGTATAAGAACCTTCGGCGGCAAGACCTCGCGGGGTCGCTTGATTTATAGAAGGTGAAATATTTATAAGTTTCTTTCCAGATCCTTCATACCGCTTCTTTTCTTTGGGGAATTGATATTGATTTATAATCGGAAATACAACGCCACCTTCGTCCACCAATAAAACTGAAAATACTTCCGAGGGATTGGAAAAAACGCCTCGTTGGTCAGACTGTCTAAATGTGTAATAGTATGTTTTATTTGGCTTTATTTTTTCCAAGTAAGAAACCGAAGATAAAGAAGAACTTCCTTCTTTGAAATTCTCTGATATTGTTTTATATAATAAATTTTCAAAGTCGCTGTAACTTTCGGGAGCAAAATCTGCTCTATATATCTCAAATGAGGCGGCCATATTTTTTACCTCATCTGACTTGAATAAGATTGGCTCTAAGTCATTGTACTTTTTTGACTCTCTGAAAAGGCTATAATATTCTGCTTCTTCTTCGCTAAACGTTACTGGATCATCCAAGATATTTCCAATACCAGAGTTCATGAAAAAAGATATGTTTCTGCTATTACCTTTATATGGAATAAAATTAATATCTGGAAAAACTGGTGGATTATCTAAGATTGCACCACTGTCTTCATAATAAGGTATTTCTACTAATTTTATGGTAGGGTATGTAATCGAATAAACGTCTTTTGAGTTAACCAAAGTACCTTCGATATTATCTACCTCTGTTCCTTTTACAGCTACCAATCCATCGATTATACGTTCTTCTTGTTCGATTATTTCCTCAATATCTTCTTTTAAAGATTTTGCGGCAGTCACTCTTTTTGATTTAGAATTCCCCATACCACCGGTTTGGACATTTTTTAATTTCGTCAATAAGCCACCGGCTTCGCCGGTCATTCGCAACAAGTAAGAAGTAATATCTCTAGACAAGTTCTCTAAAGAATCTCTTATCTCGTCTGTTAAAAGAGCGTTGGTACTTGGAATACCCACGCCGCCCAAAATTGATCTAATTTTTGTCTGAATGGCTTGATCTAAGTAAGTGCCAGCATTTACTGTTTCATCAGAAGTTGAAAAATATTGGTTTAATGATTTAATTGAAGCAAGAAGACCTATGTTATTTGCTTCGTCGGCTCCTTTGCCTATTTTTGCAGAAGAAGCTCCGCCAGAGCTTATAACAGCATTCAAATTTGACAACAAATCCCCTAGAGATGCCAGATATCCAAACTCAAGGGGCGCACTGGAAAAGCCGCCGAGGAATACTTGGGCATTTATTGCTCCTCTTCTGGTGGAATATTCTAAAATTTCTGACAAAAACGCAGAATTATCAATTGGCTCTTTAACACTTAAATTATATTCTGTTCCAGTAACAAACTTAAAAGCAGATATTTCATATGTATATCTCTTACCATATTTTACTTGAAAATCTATATATGAGAAAGCTTCGCCTGTCTTATTTGGAACATAAATATTTTGAATTGGCTCTGTTAAGTCAGATGCATCGTATTTAGAGATTTTATAAAACACAATGTCTGTTTCATAGAACTTTCCCACACCATTCAATAAACTAAAATAAGAATTTTGTATTCTCTTTTCTTTCGTTAGTAAGTCGTTTATAATATCCCCAAGATCCTCAATATCATCAGAGTTGTTTTCTAAGTCTGACGTTTGCCCGACGACTGTTATTTGAGGACTACCAGAATTTACTATATTGGATTTGCTCTGTATCGCGTTAACCATATCTTGAGCGTCAATCAACAATAAATCTTCTGTTCTTACTTGCTTGTTTAAATTAAAATCTGTTTGGTCATCGTTACTGTATTCAGAAGAATAATAAGAATTAATAAAATTTCTTTTAATAAAATATTCTGGATTTGCGCCGGTAGAAGTTACATCCACTGTAAATTTTGCAACTTTATCAAAAACGGTTTCGCCATCTTCTCCAACTATCAACCCATTAATGTTGCTGTTTAATTCCGAACTTAAAGAAGGGGCATAACTACGACCAATGTCAATTTTTATATGGAAAGGCAATGAAATATTTTTTTGATTCTTCAAGTCTTCATTTTTTGCTTTTATGTTTTCTAATTCTGTTTCTGAAATTATAATATTTCTATCTGTGTTTGTTTTTTGAATTGTCTTTGTGACCATTTCATTGTCAAAGTTACTCTTTGAATCTCTGGAATATGAATATGTAGTTGTCGGGCTACCCTTACTTCCTCCAGATGGTTCAAATCCAGCTACCGCCGCTACCGTATAAGCATCTTTGATTTTTTGATTGTCTGTATAAAAATTTAGTAAGGAGGCTTCTTCGACATTATCCTCTTTTATATCGTTTTCATAATTTATAAGTTCGTAATTGTAAACAAAAGAAATATCCACTTTAGAATAATAAGATTTTACGGTGTTTCCGTGCCTCGATGAGTATTGGATTGGCTGATTACACTTGTAATTATAAACCTCTACAGGAGACTCTGTACCGTCGGATGTATTAAGGGTCTCAAACACTTGAAACTTTGCAGTAGGATCTATAAGTTTTGAGCTAAAATCATCTTCTATGGGTGTGAATCTAAGAACATCATCAGAAAATAATCGACCATCTGGGAAACGTCCCAAAGTTTGTGACATTTTATCTATTTCCAAATATGAAGAGTACGGAGTCTTGGAAAATTGGATATCAGAACCGTAATCAAACCAATATTTTTTTAAAGACTTTCTAATTGGATCTTCGGATGTTTCAAATTCTGATGATATTACAAAATTGTTATCTTTTGCCGGATCCACAATTGGCATTTTTACGCCCATCTCCTCCGATGGTTTCTCCAAGTTTTTTTGAACTACCAATCCAGACGACCCAAATGAAGGATCCCCAACTACTGGCGAAGGGGTAACATAAGGAGAAGCAGGCAGAGTGGGCTTTCCCAAATCTTTAGAGAATGAAGCCGCATACGGAGTCTCAAATGTTTTAGCTGGCTTATATTTTTTAGGATCTAGACTCTTCTTTGGTCCTTTTGGACTAGACATCTATTCATCTCCTTTTACAATTAAAAAATACTTATTATAATAAATAGGCTCTTTATTAGAAATTCTTCTTTGACCTATACCTAAAGATGTATCATCAACTACATATGTGCGACAAAGAATTTGTTCTCCAGACAATAAATTATCAAAATTTTGTTTTGTTAGCTTTTTAAAAATTGGATTTTTTGAATTTGCCATACCTGATGAATCTTTTTCAAATCCTGATAGTATTTCTACTTTTATTAGATTACTAAAATTTTCCTTCATCATATTTGAAGATTCGGTATTAGCAAAAAAATCATTATTCATTAAATTCCATTTGTTTTTAACAAAATCCGATTTAGATCCTAAGACGGCCCTTATTTGATTCGGCAAATCTTTTATTGCATCTGTATAAAGTTCTTTTCTTTCTTCTGTTTTTTTATATAAAAAATTCTTTGGAGAATCTAAATCATAATTCTCTTTTATTAAATTAAAATTATTGTAATGTGCAGAAACCCCATTTAAAAGAGTTGTAGATCTTTTTATGTTCTTAGAATGATTTAAATTATTCTGCAAAGTATCGATAGAAGAATTGTTTTGGTATGTTTTTTGGCTAGTTATCTTGTCATCTTCTCCAAAAATTTCTTCAGAGCAAACCTTTGCATCACTTTGTTTTGTATTTTCTTCTTGTCTGTTGATAATGGTCAATCCCAAGTTCGCGATGTCTTGCACTTGCTTTTTTATGCTGCTTTGTGTTTGTGGGATATAGTTTTTGTAATTGAACTGATTATTTTTTATACTTTTTCCACTACTATTGACTTTTTGTGGTGTCAAATAGCTATAAAAATTTTCTTCAAAATTAAAAATATCAGACATCTCTTCTTGATTAGGGCTTAATTTTGTATTATTCTTATACATTTTGTTAGACAAATCAGAAAAATTTATATTTTCCATTTCTTCTTCTATATTCATATATTTTTTAAACTCTAACAAAAAGCGATCTTTTATTACCTTTTCTGAATAGCTTGATAAACCTGTTGATAGTCCATCATCCATGTCCAAATAAGAGCTAGATATCTTTTTCATTTCTGAAAAGTCTATAATATCTTGGAAAGTCTGCGTATCTTGTAAAGAGAAGCTATCTGCTATATTCTTATAAGAATTTGACTTAGAAAAGGAGTTTGCCACCCCTTGTTTCCCAAGAGCATACAAAATTTTTGTCATTAAATCCATATTAAAACTCGTAATCTTTTGTAAACCATCTATAGATGAACTTAAAACAAAAAATTCATTTCTGATTCTCTGCATTTTCTCTTGTGAATAGTCTTTCATTGAAAAAAGAATATTCAACATTTTATTAATATTTTGGTCTACCATATCTTTAGAGTTGGAGCCAGAAAAGTAAGTGTTTTGATAAATTTCAAATTCTTTGGCATTTTTTCGCAACTCTTCTAAGGAATCCATAAGAAATTTAAGCATCCCATCTCTTAATTTAACTCTTACTTCATATTGGTAAATCCCAGTACCGAGCTTTAGGGGCGCATAGTCTTCGAATGCAAAAGAAATATAATCACCTATATTTTTTATTCCACTTATTGTTGAAATTTTTGATTTCAGATTTCCTGTATGCCTATTTTTTGATGAAGCCGTTATAAAATCACCATCTCCGTCTTCTGAAGAATATATTAGAACTTCATTTTTTTGATTTTTATTAAAAAGCGAAAAACCATCGATGTTTTTCTTTACTCTTTTTCTTATAATCTTCAACTCTGTTATTCTAGAATTTTCTATCATTTTTTGTCTTGCAGACGGTATCGATCCGTTTTTTAAGATGTTTCCATAAAGAGACATTTCTTTTAAAAATTCTATTTTGTTCCAGAAAAACGTCGCGCCAAGAATTCCACTACTGCGTGTGCTGTTAAAAAGGTCTGAAAAATATGCTTTTTGTCTTAAATCTGTCTGATTAACAATTTCAAAGTCCAAATAATTATCAAATTTAGAATTTCTTAAATCTACAATGTTGCCTTGAAGTAAAACGCGGCTGTTTTCTATGACCCTTTGAAAATAAGGTTGTGATAACAATTTTCTTTTTCCAGTCTTTACGGACTCTCTGATTATCATGCTATATAAGAACAGATCTTTAGGATTTGATCTATTCTTATGCCTTTTCGGTGAAAATTTCTCTCTCTTTTTGGCTACAAAATTATTTCCTGTAAAATTCAGCTCTTTGTTCTCATATGGAGTGTTGATGATCTCTAACTTATCTGAATTTTTTGACATCAATTGATCCAAAACTTCAAAATTATTTAAATTATTTTGTAAATCTTGTGCCAGTTCTTTGCTCTCTGTATAAAATGAAAGAATATATACGACAGAACTTCTAGATGGTTGATACGACGGCAGTATTTCTCCGTTTTCTTTAGAGGCTGGTATTTGAACTACCGAATCAATTTCCAAAGAAAAGGTAAGTTCACTATTTGAAAGTGTTATCTTGTTAACGCCCAGCGTGATCGGATCACTCTGTTTTACTGCAGGACGCTTTTTATTCGCTGCGTTAAGAAATTGTCGTGTTAGAGAAGCCATTATTTACATTCCTCAATATCTTCTGGGTTGGTTGTGGTAGAATAAATGTCGGATATTGATAATTTTGTTTTTTCTGATGTTTTACTAACTGCCTTATCATTAAAAAACCCATCTGATTTAAAATGACTTTTTGCGGCAGAAATTATATCTGACGGTATATTTTCGTCTTTAATTATGTCGAAATAAAATTCTACTTCATCTTTACTAGAAAACCTAGCATTATCGAGGTCTATTTCTTCTTCATCCCCTAAGAGAATCCCATTAACTATTTTTTGTGAAGCTTCGGGGATAGAATAGGAAAGCGGGATTAGTTTTCCTTTTGGGGTTTCCTTATAAGCCTCAATATCAAAATTAGAAGAATTAAAATCGGTATTTTTTTCCAACAGTTCTAGTAAAAATTTTGGTGCTCTTACTGCCAAGTAAGAACCATCTGCTGCAATAGGGGAAGAAACATCTTCAAAGGGGTTAGGATATTTTTGTACATCATCTATATTTCTAACATAAGCCAATGATTCTACTGTACAATTTATTTGCGGGATCTTTTCTCCGTATTGGTTTGCGGATCCTGTATCTACACTTGTTATTTCTCCGCCGAAAATAGACATTTTAAAAGCTGGATAGTTTTGGTTATTGTATTCAGATTGACCCAGAGCTGAACCAAGAGCTGCGCGAGAAGATATTTGATACACATCTATCTCATCTGTAGACCCATCCGGGTTTGTTATTTTGATGGTCCCTCCACTTTCTTTTGCGGAAGTAAAGTTGTGTTGAGTCCTCAAACTTGGAGTATCTTCTAAGATTCTGCCTTCTATATCGTTTTGTATCTCTTGAAAAGAAGCATATTCGGAATCATAGATTACCCCCTCATCATGAAAAGTATAATAAATAGGGTCCAGCTCGCCAATAGACAAAAGTTTTTTTCCATATTGAGTCAATTTTATATCGAGGACTTCCTCTTTTTTGTTCATAAACGTCATTTATTTACCCCAACTTATCCTTATCTAGATGTTTTCTGCCTTCAACAAACACTTCAACTTCTGATTCTATGTTTTTTATTTCTGATGCAGTTCTGGCAGAAACAGTGTTAATATCTGCATCTAAACTTTTTCTCTTATATTCTCCGGAAATGGTTGGCTTGGCTTTTTCTGCTTCTGCTGTATCTTGCCCGAAGATGACAGAAGAATCAATTTTGGCAAACTCAACCATTGAGAAATAATCATATGGCCAGTTATAGCTAAATTTTTGATTGTTGGATGCAGCCATTGAAGTGCCAGCTGGTCCGGATGAATTCACTAAGTTTTCGTAATAATTAGTTTTTGCTCTCTGTTTTACTTTAAATACCATCCATTTTACGTCGCCAGATAGATCTGACAGTTTTTGCCCTTCCAATAAAGGATGTGAAATCGATGCAGAGGCTGTCTTATAAGATGACCCAAACTTAGGAGATATATTTTGCCAAATATATGAAAGATCGTCGCGGTCGAATGTGTGCTCAAATTCAAAAATGTACATCGCAAGAGGCTTTGCTTTCTTGTTCCGTGTGAAATCGAACTGCGGAGGGAAGACATATTTATTCATTTTGGCTTCGAGATCTGCGTAATCTTTTGAATCCGCGCCTATCTCAAAAAACAATTTGCCACAATTTTGATCTTCTCTAAATGGAACAGCTACGACTGATTCATAAACTGTTTTTGTGTCTCTTATGCTTCCCAATTTTTTACTTTCTTTGTCAAAACCAACTGCATCTACGAGAGATAAAACATTTCCAGAATTGTATGTCGAGCTAATGTCTGATTCTGAAGCTCTAAACTCTAGCCACTCTTTATCTACATCCCCTACACTAAAATAAATTCCGTGGTTTTCTTCTGGTATTAAACCGAACTGGTGCCACATACCAATTGGAGTTGTAGTTTGCCCACCATATCCCTGCAGAATCTGTGTAATATTTCCCGTGCTGCCTGTGGATGGTAAAGTGATATTATTAAATGTTATGGGTCTTTTGGTCTTATCACCAAAATTAAGAATTGGAGTTTCAAACTTTGTTTGAATGACCCACTCTCCTTTTTCTGTTTTATTAAGCAGATTCATTGAAGCAGACACTTGCATAGCAAAGTTATTTGCAACCGATGCTGACATTGGATAAATTACAGATGAATCTGTCGGAACGTAATTTTGCCATGCACTCTCAGGTCCGTCGATTCTCCAATATTTAATTTCTGCTTTTGAAAAAATCTCATCTAAAGTTACTGACCCTGTTTGTTCGTTGGTATAAATGATATCTGCCCAGCTTTCTCCATTGTAATATGGGGGAGTGAACGATGGATTTAGCCCCCATGTACTATCACAATTTAGGCTATCGGAAGCAGAGGTAGAGTTTGTTTGATCTGTCCCAACAACGGGAGGTCCAAAAGCAGTAGGTCTACTATACATTGTTATTGTTTCATGTAGCCCAGATCCTGTCATTGGATAATCTTGTGGAATTGGATAATTTACCGGACTTTGAGAATCCTGATTCATTGTTCTTCTCATCCTAACTCTCATAGCATATGTTTTATTATTTTCAAATTTGAATTCATTGTCTTTTTTCGATTTAGAATTAGAAAGACCATTTAAGAAAAATGTAGGAACCTCCGCTAAAAAATTATTAATCATTAGCTTATATGAATTATTGGTCGAAGGTGCGTCTATGCTCGATGTCAAATCCATGTAAGATAAGGTGCTGATATTCATATCAACAAATGGTATATTATTAATCTTTTCTGGATTTAATAAAGTTTCAAAATCAACTCTATAATCCCACCCCGAAGCTCCGCTAGATCCTGTTCCCAACGCCGCAAGGGTTGTTCCGACATCAGGTTCCTCATCGGAAGAATAGGTTACATAATTATAAGAAGCGGTATATATCGGATAATCAACTGCGATTCCGGATTTAATTGTGTTGAACAAAACTCCCGGTGAAATCATTGCTTCATATATTGGTCTATTTTTCAAAGGATCGGTCAAAGATCCAGATACAGGATTTCCAGAAGCAGTAATAAAGGTAGAATAGGATTGTGAGAATGCAGATGCAATATCAAGCGTTCTTTCAGCAGGATAAAACCCATCATACGGAATAAATTTCATTAAAGCCTTACAAGACAAAGTTAAGCCTTTTGGTAAATCATATTCTTGATGATCTTGCTCAATCACATCAAAATGCTGCATAAAATCCGATAAAGAATAAATTCTATAAAAATCACTTTCGGAGCTAGATGATGGAGATGTATTCCCGACTTTAATATTATAACTGGCTAACCCATATGAGACTGTTTGATCTTCTTGCTGGTTCACACCAAAAATATCGAATGAAGATTCATTGTCAGAAACATAGCCGTTTGAGTCGTTAAAATATTTTTCAATATGTTCACTTATTCTAAATTCCGGAACAAGTGACATATCTTTGTTTTTTAATCTCATTTCTAAGTTATATTGTTCATACTTGTCATAGAACGGTGTTGCAGAAGAACTTACGAAGACTCCATCTTTAACATAACCTGCTAATTCATGTGCTTCAAATTTAGCATTTCCGCCTCTAGCCATCAAAAGACCATAGGGGGTTGCAGTTGTCACAAGCTCCTCAATCGCGGCTAAGTATTGACTTCCGGATTGAGCGTTTTCTACCAAAAATTCCATTCCTGTTGGAGTAACATTTGAATAATAGCTATTAATGCCATGCTTCCGAGATAATATTGGTGAAGGTCTTAAATTTGATGTTTGCCCATCTGTATCACTTATACTTAATCTCCAATAAAATGTGTAATCGTTTTGCAATTCTCCAGCTGCTCCCGATACAGCGTAGTTGTGAGCGACATAACTTGATATACCTAAATCTTCTCCAAATTTTTGAGAAGCATCTAGTGCCCAAGCACTTTGATTTCGAGAATATCCTTGTGAATTGTTTCCAGAAAACTTATCTTCGCCCAAAGTATTTCTGTCTTCTCTATCATCTTTCCAAAAAGTGTTTTTAAATCCAACCCTCTCTCTATTTGCTTTTGCATAAGAGTTGATAGAAGATGGATATACTTGCTCTGAATATTTTAGGTATACAAGCTCTTCGATTGGACTAGAAGGATCTTGAATTTTGTCATTGGCATATAAATTATACATTGCTCTATATGTTGTGCTTAAATCAGATAATGTGTCTTTTAACAAATCATAAGTTATTTCATTATTTGCAAATCGGGCCAGTTCGTTGCCGTAAGAACTTTTTGCCCTCACAAGCTCAATTCCAACCTGCTTGCCATCTTCGGTGTCTTTTGAAACCTTGACACCAAATTCTAGAGGAAGGAACTTACTTATAATAGCAGGATCTTTTAATACCTTTACCTGTTCTGATTTTACGTTTTCAACTATTCTTTCTATATTGTATGCAGTTAGTCCGTTCTGTTTTCTGTTTTTAACAACCGGATTATCTTGGTTCCTTATTTGCTTCCAAGTTGGATGTTGGTATGGACCATTTCTTTTTAATAGAATAGCATTTAACATAGCGGCTTCTCCGCCAGCCATTACGCTTGGAACAAGTGTGTCATTTCTATAATTGTTAACGTCCACTTCGACAGACTCTTGTTCTTTAATTCCAAGGTAGCCAGTGTTTCTATCTGAAGGTTCATAAATATTATAATTTAATCCATTATATACAGTAGGTAAAAACACGTCAGTTGTTGTGGATTTGTCTACACCGAAAGAGGTGGCTATTGAAGGAAATGTTTTTGAGACAAAATCACTTGCAGACGAGAAGGTCACAAGTGATGCTTCACCATCGGAAGAAGAGATTTTTCCAGAATAGGGTAAATACCCAAAAGTATCATATGAAATATATGAAGAAGTAATCCAACTATACTGCAAATCCGATCTTGGAATAGGATGCTGAACAAAAAAGTTGTCATAAACAGAGGCTGTGATTTGAGTAGAGCCAGAATCTTTAATTTGTCTGATGCTGTTTCTATTTACCTGATACATACTGCCAGTGCCGATGTAATCTAGAGAATTAACCTCTGATGGTCCTTGTCCGATATCAAAATCATCGGAATAAAATCCGAATTGATTAACATGGGAAGATTGCAAGAGAGTATGAATGTCTCTTGTTGTGGTATTTCTATAATTTATGTTGTTATAGGGTGAAAACTCTGCAGAAAAAGTATCTAGTGCGGGTCCACCGTTAGAATCACCAGCAGTATCTGGGGATCCGGGTGAAGAGAACCTGTTGACTATGACATGTTCGGTTCTTCCTCTGTTTGGTTTTTCATAATCTGTCATTCCCGCTATATATGGAGATGGATTTTCAACAATATTGAAACCCTCTGCCTTGACATAAGCCGAATTGTTGGTATATCTTCCTGTTGTTTGCACAATTTCATAATCTTTGGAATAGTTTCCAACATCACCTGTTGTAGAATTGGATTTTATATTCGATATATTCAATGGTGACTTCGCTGTTAAGCCTCGGTATAAGTTTGCCCTCGGTTGATTGACTGGCTGGTGAACTATTTTTATGCCTGCTGGCGATACAAATTGTAAATTCCATGCTTCTGGTCTGTTTGCGGCATTATCAGTGCCCGTATTTAACCCGATGTGCCTATTTTGTTTTCCACCGACGTGTTTATCTGTAAATGGTCCCTGCAGGGGCACTCCAGAGTCCTCATATGAATCAATGTGCAAGTTTTCTATGGAAAATCCGGACTTGAACGAGGTATTTAACTGTTTGTTGTACCCTGTGGCTACAGAAGAACTCACTGCGACGAAAGGTGCTACCAAATCCCCCTCGGAAACACCATAATCTGTCTCATCGTTTTGATTTTTTGCTTCGTAAGACCACTTTTTCTTTTCCATGGGGTCAATTACGTCCAAACAGTCTAAAAATTCTTTAACTTTTGAGGCTTCAAACAACAAACCTTGAGCCGAATCAAACTTTAAAGACGAATCTACATAGTTTTGTACTCTATTATTTCTTGCGTTTGAGCCGGGCCCATAAACATCATCTTTTTTCATTACTACGCGCACAGGGCTGAAATAATTTCGGTTAATTTGACTCTGAACTGTAGCTAATATCGCGTTTCTAGATGCATCTACGGCAGCATCGCCAGAAGTTATTCTATAATTTGTCCTATCTGCTCTATATTTCCACCAATAACAGTGTTGATTTGTTGGAGGAGGAGACTCTGGCAGAGTTGGTGTTCCTGTTTTCCATGCATACCCGGCTCTTTCTACACCATATAGCCCACCAGAGATGTCCGTATCGATATTACCTAGCGTTGGGAGTTTATTTCTGTATTTGTTTCTCTCTAAAACATGACTTTCGATAATATTTCTAACGCCGTCTGTTACCATAGAACTGGCTGGTACTAATTGCATAAGCATAGACGATAAAGAGGAATCAATCCATCTATAATATTCAATGAATTTTTCAACTTTTGGCTCATTTTGCACTTTTTCAAAGAAAAGTTGACGAAGTTTAGCCATATCTTTGTATTCTGAGCGATATTTGTTTGCCGGTTCGCCTATAAGATTGTTAAAATCTACAATTGTGGCAAAATATCTAAGCATTTCTTTTGAAATTGAAGAATATAAACTCTTTTCAAACGTATAAAAGAAGTTTGTTGGTCTAGTGTTCCTATCAAACATCTCTTCTTGGAAATCATTTAGTATCTTTATTGAAGTTATTGCAGGATTTAGTGACTCAGGGTTCTTTTTTCTAGCTATAGGAATGTATTCTACATTAACAACCTTTGTTGAAGCAGGGTTATATGTACTGGCACCCGTATGTTGTTTCTCTGTTATCTGCGACATCCAGCCAAATTTATCTAAATTATCTGCCGATCCTGATGATTTATCTAAAAGTTCGTAAGTTCCTCCGGATGAAGCGGTTGAAATGATATCCCAACCCCAATCAAGTGCTAAAGATCTTGCTTGTGGAACTTCTACATTCTCCAAAGATGTGGCATATAGATTATTACCACGCAGAGGATGCTCTTTTCCATAGTTAGTAGGATCTTGAGCGTGTGATGAAATTTCCTCATCGCTTAATTGACTCATCCAATATCTTATAAAGCCCAACCTTACATCAGTCTTATTGATAACAGAGCCAGTAAAATTTTGCCTGTGGGATGCAGCATATATTCTTTTTGGCTTAGTAAGGTATGATGAATCAGAAATTGTAGTTGTGACATCAAAACTCTCTACAGAAACATCTAAATCTTTTTGTAATCCAGAAAATTCAACAATATAATCAGTATTAGAAGATCCAGATATTAAATTAGAAAGTTTTTCTGGATAAACTCTGGCACTAATATTCCATCTTCGGTTATCATAGGCACCTTTTACTATTGGGCTAGTTAAATTTATTCCAAAATATGAACTTGTCAACAGGAAATAGGCATCTGCTTTATTATTGTTTTCGCTTGGTATTATAACATAAGCGGAAAGATCATAATCTGTTGCTGGCCACGTAAAATCAGCTGGTGCTGTAGAGTCTGCTGTGTGAAAGCCAAAAAGAGATGAAGTTATAAAGCCAGTTGAAAAATAATTTATATCACCCTCTTCTCTTCTTTTTGGTAATATGACATCAGCTTCTAGTGTAAAGGAGGTATATTTTTCAGTGTCTGAATTAGATGCAGATATATATGATATACTGTTAGGTATAGCACTTGAAGTTTGTTGATAAACTGTTGATTCGAAAAAACTTGAGTTATAAAAATCGGCGTATCTTTTCTTTTCGGAATCAAATTGATAACTATCTTCAAGCTTATATGTTAAATTGTTTGCATACAAGTTTAAATCTATAAGAGAATCGTCGATACCATAGCATCTAATTAAATTTCTAAAAGATTTTTCAGTACCCTTTGATTTATAAATGTATATTAAGTTGTTATAAATGTTTCGGTATATAAGGTTTTTAACTTCTGTTAGATCTGCAGAATATGTTTCTGTTTCAGATCGAGAAAAAATTTGCTCTAATACTGAAGCATCTGCAAAAATATCTTTTGAAACAAGGCCTCGACTTTCAAGGAGATCTGACATAAAGGGATATTCTTTTGAGTATGAGCCGCTGTAATAGTTTATATCCTGAATCTTTGGCATTTCTTGAATTTGCAATTGCAAAGTATCAAGATAGCTTGACATTATTTGTGTTAGCTTTTTTAGCTCTCCACCATTCTGATTATCATCTTCTGAAACCCACAGAGGCATACTATTGTACAAAGCAGAGGAATTTTGGTGATCATGTGCGGTCCCAGAAGCTTGCATTTCAGCCAAAACATGTTGTACATCTGGATGTTCGGAATATATGATAGGGTCTTTAAATTCAGAAGTGGCGGCACCCGCCAGTACAATTGCCGATTCGGTACTTCTAGA
>UEXM01001158.1_pt1 | contig 23659 bp, 23 predicted proteins | sample 1796661 | NCBI WGS metagenome assembly UEXM01 (sample SAMEA4772469, study PRJEB27181) | metagenome | reverse complement strand
AGAGTAGCTCGTGCTGTATCTGTACTAATAAACGTGGTGCTGGGCGGTGCTGATGAGCAGACGTTCAGCGCCCGACAACATGAACTGCGAAGACGACAGCGACGGAACTGCGCCCGCATGATTGACATGATCTTCGGGTACCATCACTGTCAGGAAAGCTGGGTACACTGGCGTCTTAACACTAAGCGAAGGTGATACACATCACCCGCTGTTCTAAAAAAAGAGAGAGGAGAATAACATGATAGGTCTACAGATACTTTGTGCAGTGCTTATTGCTGCTTACGTTGTGGGCTTCGTAGTCTGCTATTGCCATACTAGCCGCGAGATGAACCGCACTCTGAAGAGGATCAAGAAATGATGCAAGTAGAATACGTCGATCATATGGGTACTGATCTGTCGGTAGTTAATGCTGCGCGAGTATCGTTCGCCCAAGATAGTGACTGGCCCGTTACGGTACACAGTGGTGAGATGGATACGCTTAAGCCGAAGGATCACAGGCTGATTAAGTACCTCGCCAAGCACCGACACATGTCGCCCTTCGGCCATTCGTTTGCCAGTTTCCATATCAAGGCCCCCGTGTTCGTCGCACGTCAGCTCGTGAAGCATAAGTTCCTGCGCTGGAACGAGATCAGCAGACGCTACGTAGACAAACAACCAGAGTTCTACGTACCTGATGAGTGGCGTGGGCGATCCGCTGACAAGAAGCAGGGGTCAGAAGGGGTCGTGGACGTAGGCGATCTTCAGGCAGAGTATATGGTAGAGACAGGCTCTAGCTTAGACTTCTATGATATTTTGCTTGAGAAAGGAGTAGCACCAGAGCAGGCCCGCATGGTACTGCCACAGTCTACGATGACAGAGTGGTACTGGTCCGGTAGCCTCGACGCATTCCACGACATGTGTGCGCTACGACAGGCGTCTGATACACAGGCAGAGACACGGGAGGTGGCAGACGCGATTGCCGAATGGATGGAGAGCTTTTTCCCTGTAAGTTGGGCTGCGCTGGATGATTGGCACCCGCTAAATCGTGTCGCGACTTTAGAGAGAGACCTTGCCTACGCGATTGATGCACTTCATGAGATCAAGGGCGAGGTTGGAGCGAGCACTAACGGATACATCCGCAGCATTGCAGCGGAAGTCCTACAATCTTTGGGAGCAGCGTGATACGGTAGACTAATCATATGATGTACATGGAGAGGACATGCGACACACAGTTGGAAAGATATTCGATGCGTACCTGCACAGCCCAGACTTTGCACGTTTGAAGGGTGGTACGCAGAAGGACTACGAGACCCACCTACGCAAGGCAGGCAGCACACCTATCGAACACAACAAACACTTTGGTAACTATCGTGCAAACAAGCTAGAGGTGCGTCACGCGATCACGGCATACGAGAACTGGCTGACGTCCGGTGTTCGGTCTGCTAACTATCGCAAGGCGTGTGTCAGTGCAGCTTGGAAGTACGGAATGCGTACAGGTATGGCGGATCACAATCCGATCTCGCTCGTGCGAACCCTTTCTACGCAGCCTCGCCGTGTGATGTGGCAGCGGGATCAGGTGAAGCAGTTTCTTGAAACAGCATACGACTCGTGGAACTGGCGCAACATGGGCCTGATCGTGCAGATGTCGTACGAGTGGGGTCAGCGTGTAGGCGACATGCGTCTGCTGACGTGGGATAGTGTTAACTTAGATGAGTGCAGGCTGGATATCGTGCAGTCTAAGCGTGGCGCTGCAGTACATCTACCGATAGGCAAAAGCCTTTGCCGTATGTTACACAAACAGAAGGAGGACTTCGGGTTCCAGAAGTACGTTGCGCCCCGTGTTACCGCTGAGAATACTGTCTACTATCCATACAACAAGTCAGACATATCTCGGATCACTAACGAGATCTTGGAAGCGGCGGACCTGCCATCTACTCTGACTGCAATGGACCTACGCAGGACAGCAGTGACAGAGATGATGGAGGGTGATGTTGATATCATTGGCATCATGCAGGTGACAGGGCATAAGAGTGCAACTAGTCTGCGACCTTACATGGTCAACACATTCAGGGGTGCTGCAAAGGCGCTAGCTGCAAGAGGTAATGATGATGATGACGAAGATGAACCTGACTAAGCACGTCGAAGACCTGAACATCGAATCCGGCGGCACCTACCGGGGTACTTGTCCGGTATGTCGAGGTAGCAATACGTTCACTGTGTTCAACGATAGTGGGCGCTTCATATATAACTGCTATAAGTTAGCATGTCGCATCAAGGGTGCCGTGAACATTGGTCTGACAGCCAAAGATATACAGATGCAAATGCGCAAGAGAGGAAAGCAGGACGTGGTACGTACTGAGATACCTACGATGGAGATACCTCAGTATGTCGTGCAGCCTACGCCGGAGATGAAAGACTTTCATGGTTTCCTGAATAAGTGGAAAGTCCCTGCGTATGGCCTGATGTATGACGTCAAGGATTCACGGTGTGTATTCCCGATCTATAAGAAGGGCAGGATCATAGACGCTATAGGTAGATCGCTGAAAGGTAAAATGCCTAAGTGGTACAGATACACAGGACAGGCACCCGCCTACTTCTCTGGGTCAGGCAAGACCTTACTGATAGTAGAGGATGTCCTGTCAGCTATCATAGCTGCACAAGAAATACAGGATGTCACTAGTATGGCGATCTTAGGTACATCGCTTAACGCAAAGCATATGGAATACATAGGAGAGTACTCCCGTGTTCTGGTGGCGCTTGATCCTGATGCGCTGAATAAGACTATCCAGTACCGCAGAGAGATCGCACTGTGGACTGGCCTGCCGACCATCGCAATCTGCTTGGAGGACGATCCGAAGTACAGACGAACTAATGATATAGAAACTATCAAGAACAAATGCTTGCATAGCAAGTAAAAGAAAGACTTGAAGACGCGGACGTTTTTTGCTAACAACCCACGCTCCGCACCCAGCAAACCGAAGAGGATAACAATCATGACAGAACGAGGACGTGTTCCGACGGAGGCCGCAGCCCTGATTGAAGGGGATCGTTGCCACGAATATGGAGACCCCTTTGAGATGCACAAGAGGGCTGCTGATATCTACAACGCTTACTCTGGCAGTAGTATAACAGCGCATGACATGGCTATGATTCTGTTGTCTGTGAAGATGGCACGTCTAGCACACATGCCGCTGCACCGTGACTCGTATGTAGACATCTGTGGCTACGCCGGTATCGGGTACGAGATTGCAGATCGTATGGATAAAGGTCTCGTGAATAGTTTGCCGGAGATACGTGCAGAGAAATAATTATTAAGCTTAAAAGAAAGGAGAGACTAACATGACAATGGAACTAGGCTTATTGAAAGCCTTGCTCAACAAAGATTTCTACGAGAAGAACAGAGGCCTGCGTTGCCCACCTGAAATCTTTTCGAAGGATGTTCGTAAGATCAAGGACTGCCTCGACTTAGCAATGGAGAAGTACAAGGCGGATCTAACGACAGAAGATCTACAGGCTGTGTTTCACGCAACCAATAAGACGATGACGACTGCGACCAAAGTCTCGTATGATGATCTGTTCAGGAAGATGCAATCGACTAAGGCGATCCACGGCGAGATCGCAGAGGATGCACTCAGCTCTTTGTTTCAACAGTATGTTGGCGAGCAGGTAGCGCAGATGGGTTTCTCGTTCGTGAACGGGGAAGAAGAAAGTCTGGAACCTTTGCGTCGTTTGCTAGACGACTATAAGAATGACTTCACGCCTAGCATACGTGTAGACTGGGATGATATCTCTATTGAAACTCTGATGGCTGCTAACAAGCAGGAGTCTCAGTGGAAGTTCAATATACCATCGCTTCGTAGGAAGATTGAGGGCGTCAGTGGTGGGCATCTTATCATGGTAGGCGCAAGACCTAACACAGGTAAGACATCCTTTCACGCCTCCCTGATTGCAGGGCCAGACGGGTTCGCGCATCAGGGTGCTAAGTGTATCGTCTTGTGTAATGAAGAAAGCTACGAGCGTGTAGGTGCTAGGTATCTTAGTGCCGCTACTAACATGACGATGGATGAGGTACACAGTAACGTAAGCCTAGCAGCGGAAAGGTACGATACAGTAAAACAAAATGTCAGGATCAAAGACAGCACTAACAAAAACCTTTCTTGGGTAGAGGCGGTAGTAAAGCACGAGAAACCAGACATTGTTATTCTAGATATGGGCGATAAGTTCTCTAGTAAGACGTCTGACAAGACAGATGTATACTTGAAGGATGCTTCTATCTATGCACGTAATATTGCAAAGCAGTACAAGTGTGCTGTAGTCTGGATGTCTCAGCTATCTGCAGCAGCAGAGGGTAAGGTGTTCTTAGATCAATCAATGATGGAAGGCAGTAAGACAGGTAAGGCAGCTGAGTCTGACTTGATGGTACTCATCTCTAAGAACCCACAGGTAGAGGGTGCTGATGAACAAGACACGCAACGCCACCTGAACATCGCAAAGAACAAACTAAAGGGTGGCTGGCATGGTGTGCTGCATTGTGATCTTGATGGAGACAGGAGCCTATATACCTCTTGATATGTACAACAGAAGGAGCGATGAACTATGCACATGCACATGTTAGAGAACCGGGTCGTCGATCTGGAAGATAAAATTAAACAGATGGACAAGCGTCTTAAGGAACTTGACCTTATCATGAAGGAGATGCGATCATCCCTTAAGACGCATATCGAATGGCATCCGGGCAAAGGCAAATGAAGTTAGTTCTAGACGTCGAGAACACAACCACACAGCGAGGTGGTAAGAACCACATGGACCCCTTCGAGCAGGGGAACAAACTGGTTCAGGTAGGTATGCTTGATGTTCAGGATGCTAACAAAGAGACACACATCATAACGCTGGATCACCGGGACTCTAAAGATACAGACGCCACCGGCTCGGCATTCGTTCAAGCAATGCTCAACAAGACTAGCCTGCTCATAGGTCACAACTTGCAGCACGATCTAGCGTGGCTGTGGGCTTGTGGTTTTACGTACGATGGTAACATATATGATACCATGCTTGCTGAGTACCTATTGTTGCGGGGCCAGAAAGAGCCTCTATCCCTAGCAGCCTGTGCTGAGAGGCGCAGGTTGTCTGTACAGAAAGATGATACGCTGAAGCGTTACTTCAAGGAAGGATACAATACAGATGAAATACCCCTACAAGAGTTGTGCCACTATCTTCGTGCTGACCTGCGCACTACTGGCGAGTTGTACCTCAGCATCGAACGAGACTTTGCCGACAGTGCAAGTGCTTCCCTTGAAGCCGTTAAAGCAAGCACCTTTACCGCAACCAAAACCCTCACCCGAATGTACATGTCAGGCTTCGCCGTTGATAAGGACGAACTAGATAAAGTCGGAAGGGAGTTTGAGGAAGAGAAGGCTGCGCTTGAGGCTACGCTACAGAAAGAAGTGCGCAGTCTTATGGGCGACACGCCGATCAACCTCAACTCGCCTGAGCAGATGTCGCATGTTATCTTCTCACGTCGCGTAAAAGATAAGTCTACGTGGGAAGCGCAGTTCGATGGTGTTGATACAAAGAAAGAGTTCAAGGATGCAGTAGACGCGAACTCTATTCTGCTGAAGAAAACGCGATGCTTTACCTGCCCTACGTGTGGAGGAGAAGGGAAGGTATATAAAACAAAGAAGGATGGTTCACAGTATGCTCGACCTAACAAGTGTAAGGATTGTTTGGCCCGTGGGTATCAGCTGGAGGAGTTAAGCGAACGGGCAGGTTTAGGTTTTGCTGCGCCGTCTGCCGCTTGGGTAACTGCAAATGGTTTTGGTACAGGTAAAGATAGGCTGGATTCCCTGATCGCCACAGCCCGCACTAATAACATGGATACTGCTGTCTCGTTCCTGTCTAACTTGAAGAGGCTGTCAGCTGTGAGCAGCTACTTGTCTAGCTTTGTTGATGGCATCAGGGTGTTTACTAAAACGGACGGCTTCCTGCATGTAGGTCTTACGCAGCACATCACGGCAACAGGGCGCTTCTCAGGTCGCAACCCCAACATGCAGAACATGCCACGGGGTAATACGTTTCCTGTGAAGCGTGTCTTTGTGTCTCGTTGGGAAGGCGGTCAGGTCTTGGAGGCTGACTTTGCACAGCTAGAGTTTCGTGTTGCTGCATTCTTAGCGCAGGACAAGGTTGCAATGAAGGAGATTGAAACAGGCTTCGACGTACACAGTTACACTGCTAATGTTATCTCCGATGCAGGTCAGGCGACGAACAGGCAGGAGGCTAAGGCACATACGTTTGCACCTCTGTTTGGGGCTACAGGATACGGAAGATCCAGAGCAGAAGCCGCCTACTACACGCACTTTGTCGAGAAGTATAAGGGTATTGCAGCATGGCATAACGAACTAGCCAGCGAGGCATTGCGTTTCAATAAGGTGACCAACGTAAGCGGTAGGCAGTATGCTTTCCCGCATGTTATGCGTAGAGCAAACGGTACGCCTAGCCATTTCACGCAGATCAAGAACTATCCTGTTCAAGGTTTCGCTACAGGTGACATCGTACCTGTTGTTCTTACAGAGTTTGAGAAGCGTATTGCAGGGATGCAATCCTGTCTGGTCAACACAGTGCATGACTCATTGGTCGCTGATGTTCATCCTGATGAGACGCAGGGCGTAATACAAGTGGTGGAGAACCTAAATGGAAACTTGAATAACATCATACAAGAAGCTTACGGCGTAGAGATGAATGTACCTCTACTTTTAGAAGCTAAGATAGGGCCTAATTGGCTTGACACAAAAGACGTTTAGGAATATAACTAAGCCTCTTTATCTATCGCTCAGAAAGGAACTTACATGAGCACAGAAGTAACACTAAGTGATCTGGGCATCGCTGACATTGCGGATTTTATGGGCATTGATTCAACGCCTAGTGATCGAGTAAGTCTTGCGCGTCTGAAGATGTCGCAGACCGCTATTGAAAAAGAGATCATCATTGATGGCGATGCGCTACGAAAACCTGTTATCAAAGCAGGTTCATATAAACTTACTATCGACAAGAATACACCGGATGTCTTTAGTGAGACTGTAACCTTCCGGCCTTTTGCGTTTCGCTGGCAGTATACCGTCTGGGATAATGACAAGCGTGTCTCTCAGAAAACTGTTCTCTCTACTAAGCTGGGTCAAGATCTGAAAGATACTACAGGTGGTTTTAATCTAGGCCGACCCAGTGGCTACATCGAAGATATGTCTGCCTTGCCTAAGTCTGTTCGGGATAAGATCTCAAGTGTTCGACGTGTCTATGTAAACTATGGCTTAGCTACTCTCGACAATCCTACTGACGCGGAAGGTAATGCGCTTTCAAAGGAAGAGTACACGGACATCCCTGTAGTCTTCGATATGACTAACAGTCGGAGCATCAAAGAAATCAAGACTGCGGCCACATCTCTTGCCTCTCGTAATATTCCCCCGATCTGTAATACGTTTTATTTCTCACATAAGAAAGAGAAACTGGGAGACTCAGGGGAATCTTACTTCAGGCCGGTTGTCGCTATCGGAGAACGTGTTGATTTGTCTGAGAAGGACAAGCCTACGGCGGAACTCTTCAAGGACATCATCGAAGGGACTAACCGCTGGGTGATGAGTGAGTACGAGAAGAACAATCCTTCAAGTAGCGAGGACTTTATGTCTGACCGGGATAAGGAACTTGTCAACAGTATCGTAGAAGTTGAGGAGCTAGAATAATTATGGAGACGCAGCACCCAGCAGAACTTTCTGTGCTGCTTTATCTGCAGAAGGCTATGGCGGGTGAAGCAACTATGACGGAGGAGGTGACTGATAAGGTCGCCTCCGACATCAAGAAGGCCATGATGAAGCAGTTCGGCTCTGGTAGGCGTGATGCCTTCCGTCTAAGGATGTCTAACATTGGCAAGCCAACCTGCCAGCTGTGGTTTGAAAAGAACCAGCCAGACAATAAGGAGGCACTGCCGCCCTACTTCCTGATGAACATGATCTTGGGTGACATAGTTGAGGCTGTGTTTAAAGGCCTGCTTACTGCAGCGGGGGTCACGTTTGAAGACAACGCTACAGTTACCCTGCAACTGCCTGACGGGCAGGAGATCAGGGGTGAGTACGACATGGAGTTAGACGGCAGGATTGATGACGTAAAGTCTGCGTCACCGTGGTCGTATAACAACAAGTTTACATCAGTAGATGTTCTCAAAGAGCATGACAGTTTTGGGTATGTAGCACAGCTGGTAGGCTACGCTGTAGCTGCAAACAAATCTGTTGGCGGATGGTGGGCTGTCAATAAAGCGAATGGGCAGTTCAAGTACGTAGATGCGTCTACCGTAGACGTAGAAGATGTTATGGGTTCCATACAGGATACGGCTAACTACCTAGACAGTGATGCGCCTTTCGAAAGGTGTTTCGATCCTGTGCCTGAGACGTTTAGCAGAAAGACTACTGGTAATATGGTGCTACCTATTGACTGTAAGTTTTGCTCTTTCAAGAAGGACTGCCACCCTACTCTGAAGACTATGCCTAATAGGTCAAGCAAAGCTAAGGCACCCCCAGAAGTAGACTATGTGTACATAGGTGATAACAAAGATGCCAACTACTAAGAGGCGACACAACGTCCGTAGGTATCGCAGCGGCTTGGAGAAACAGGTCGCTGCATACTTAAAAGAAAAACAGAAGAAGGTTGAGTACGAAGCCCTACGAATAAAGTGGCGAGATCTGCGGTATCGTACATACACGCCAGACTTCGAATTGGATAACGGTATTATCGTAGAGACAAAGGGTATCTTCGATAGCGAAGACAGGCGCAAACATCTAGAGATACAGAAGCAACATCCAGAGTTAGATATCCGCTTCGTGTTTAGTAATGCCAATGCCCGCTTGTACAAGGGCGCAAAGAGCCGGTACTTTGAGTGGTGTGATAAGCATAACTTTCAGTGGTCTCACAAAGTCTTACCTGAAGGGTGGCTCGCAGAAACAGGCAAGCGAACAAAAAGTAAAACCTTTCTTATTGAAGAGGAATTGTAGAATGGATGTAGAAAACCACACTGTCTCAGTTAGTATGTCTGCTGTGTACGATGAGGAAGGCATGTTTCAAGGCATAGATACTTTCTTAGAGACATCTGTATTTAATGAGGGAGATGTAGATTCAAACGTAACTTGGGAACTACTACATCATGCCTGTATGCTTCTTGCTTCAGTGCAGCTAGGCCAAGAAGACAGAGGTCTTGCAGAAGCCTTGTCTACTAGAGCAGACAGATTACTTGAAGGCCTCCTATCTGTGAGACTTCAAGAAGACGCAGAGAAGAGTGAAGCTATTCTAGATGAATTTACGGTTACAAAAGGCAGTGCCTGACATGAAAAAGTTTAGTGTCACACTTCTACTAGAAGTAGAAGAGCCTAACAGCTTACTATCTTCTCATATGGATTCGCATACAGAAGATGTGTTTGACTTTGTGCAGGATGTCTTTTACGATAATGAAGACGTTCATGTAAAAAACCTACTAGTAAAGGAGCGGTTCAATGCTTGATTGGAAACAGTACAGTGAATGGGTAGAAGGTAAAGTTGTCTTGGAAGGACAGGATCGTTTTGTAGAAAACATTCTTGGCCTTTGTGGTGAGGCAGGGGAGGTTGCTGAAAAAGCAAAGAAGCAATTTCGTGATCACAACCGTGTAACAACAGAGGCTATTCAATTAGAGTTAGGCGATGTGCTATTCTACGTTACAGCAGTGGCTAATATGTACGGGTCTAACCTCGAAGAGATTGCAAGAATGAACCTCAAAAAGCTTAATGATCGTGCAGAACGTGGTGTCATTAGAGGAGAGGGTGACAACCGATGAATAACTATTTACCTACAGACTATCAGTCTTTCATTCACACGTCGCGATATGCGCGTTGGCTTGATGAGGAGGGGCGTCGAGAAAGCTGGGGGGAAACTGCCCAGCGATACATTGACAATATTGTAAAACCGCATAATGAGGTTCCTACAGATATCATCCATGAGATTGCACAAGCGATCCTCAGTTTAGAAGTCATGCCATCTATGCGGGCCTTGATGACGGCAGGGCCTGCGTTTGCGCGGGACAACGTAGCAGGATACAACTGCTCGTACCTGCCAGTAGATGATCCCAAGTCTTTCGACGAAGCAATGTTCATCCTGCTGTGCGGCACAGGCGTCGGCTTCTCCGTCGAGCGGCAGTTCATTTCGAAGCTGCCGGAAGTCCCTGAGTTGTTTGATAGCGAGACGACAGTCGTTGTGAAAGACAGCAAGGAAGGCTGGGCTAAAGCATTCCGGCAAGTGCTCGCCCTGCTGTGGTCAGGTGAGATCCCCAAGTGGGATACGTCGCGTGTACGCCCATCAGGTGCACGTCTTAAGACATTCGGGGGCCGTGCCTCTGGTCCTGCACCTCTGATCAACCTGTTCAACTTTGCTGTTGGTACATTCAAAGAAGCACAGGGTCGTAAGATGTCGTCTGTTGAGTGCCATGATCTAATGTGTAAGATCGGCGAAGTCGTTGTCGTCGGCGGTGTGCGTAGGTCTGCAATGATCTCCCTGTCTAACCTGTCTGATGATCGAATGCGTCACGCTAAGTCAGGCGCATGGTGGGAGAACAACGGACAGCGAGCACTGGCTAACAACTCCGTCTCCTATACTGAGAAGCCTGATAGCACATCGTTCCTGCGTGAGTGGACTTCGCTTGTGGAGTCAGGCTCAGGGGAGCGGGGCATCTTCAATAGAGAAGCAGCACGTAAGCAGGCTGAGAAGTTTGGGCGTCGGGATGGAGGCTACGAGTTTGGAACGAATCCTTGCAGTGAAATCATTCTTCGTCCGTATCAGTTCTGTAATCTTACGGAAGTTGTGGTCCGGGCTACAGATGATATCGACTCCCTCGAACGAAAAGTCAGGCTGGCAACAATACTGGGAACACTTCAATCTACCTATACGAAGTTCCCGTACCTCCGCAAAGTCTGGCAAAAGAACACGGAAGAAGAGAGGCTTCTAGGTGTCAGTCTCACTGGCATCATGGACAACCCTCTTATGACAGTTAAGAACGCAGGATTGGAGAAGACCCTTGGACATCTTCGTGAAGTTGCTGTATCAGTTAATGCTGAATGGAGTGCTAGACTTGGAATTCCTGCTTCAACCGCTATCACTTGTGTTAAACCTTCTGGCACTGTATCTCAGCTTGTAGATTCAGCCAGCGGTATTCATGCAAGACACAGCCCGTACTACATTCGGACAGTTAGGGGCGACGTCAAAGATCCATTGACGCAGTTCATGATGGACCAGAACGTCCCGTCAGAGCCTTGCGTAATGAAGCCAGACACTACAGTTGTGTTCAGCTTCCCTGTCAAAGCGCCTGACAATGCAGTAGTTACGCATGATATGTCCGCAGTAGAGCAGCTGGAAACATGGCTTGTTTATCAGCGTCACTGGTGTGAACATAAGCCGTCTGTCACTATCAATGTACGTAAGGATGAGTGGGTTGAGGTGGGTGCATTTGTGTATAAGCACTTTGACGAGATGTCTGGCGTATCCTTCCTGCCTTACAGTGAGCACACGTATCAGCAGGCACCCTATCAGGAGGTCGATAAAGCTGTATACGAAGAGCGTAAGTCCACCATGCCAGCATCTATCGACTGGTCTAAGCTATCCTCGTATGAGGTAGAGGACAACACAGCAGGCTCTCAGACGCTAGCGTGTTCAGGCGATAGCTGTGAGATAGTGGATCTTGTGTAGATGTATGTACTTGTGACACGAGATGATTGCTCTTACTGCAACTTAGCTAAGAGCTTGTTCCGCGAGAAAGCCCTGCCTTTTACAGCATACAATCTGAGTAGCCCTTCCTCTAAGTGGGTAGGGCATCTTATGCTAGAGGCAGGGCTTTCTTCCGTACCTCAAGTGTTCGCCCCCGATGGTAGTCGTATCGGGGGTTACACTGAGTTGAAACAATATGTAGATAAAAAGAGGTACTAATCCCGCTATGCAGCTAGAGTTGTTCGGACAGTACGTAGTTAAATCTATAAGAGGTGAAGGTAAGGAGTGCAGCAAGTGTAATACTTTTTTACCTCTCGGCTGTTTCAGCTTTGCTAGCGGGGGTAACTATCGCAGGTCAGAGTGCAAGTCTTGCGCTAATGATATGCAAAAACTAAGGGCTAAGATAAGAGATGAGCAAGAGTATCCCCCAGCAGAATACACATGTCCTATCTGTAGTAAGAGTGCTGAAGAAGTAGATGGTCAAGGGGGTAAGAAGACAGGCTCATGGGTTGTTGATCATGACCATAACACAGAACTTTTTAGAGGGTGGCTGTGCCACAAGTGTAACAGAGCATTAGGCGCTTTTGAAGACAGCATAGACAGACTACAAGCAGCAATAGAGTATTTATCAGATGAACGATCTTGAACCACCTAAGAAGCAGACACGTACCCGGCGTAAGACTAACTACAAGAATGCGTCTCTGAAGAAGACGTCAGCCTTTGTTCCTCGCACAGAATCCCAACGAAAACTGTGGGACTTTATGAAGGCTAGCTGTCAGGTACTGGTGCTTGGCCCTGCAGGTACAGGCAAGACGTATGTAACTGCTACATATGCGTCAGATCTTTATACTACTAAACAGATCGACAAGATCGTAATCACTCGCCCTCACGTATCTGTAGGGAGGGACATAGGATTTCTACCCGGTACACTTGAGGAGAAGACGTATCCGTGGGCGTTGCCTGTGTTGGACGTCCTAGTGCGCCACATGGGACGAGGTTCTGTAGATACCGGCATAAAGAATGGCAACATCGAGATGGCACCCCTTGCGCTAATGCGGGGGCGTAGCTTTGAGAATGCCTTTGTGATCGTAGACGAGACGCAGAACATCACAACGCATGAGTTGAAGATGCTGCTCACCCGTGTAGGCGAAGGCAGTAAGATTGTATTGAACGGGGATGTACAACAGTCAGATCTTAAGGAGGCAGACGGCCTGTCTAAGATCATTCACCTAGCTAAGAAACATATGCTGGATGTACCGATTGTTGAGTTCGGTATTGAAGACATTGTGCGCAGCGATATTTGCGCAGAGTGGGTTAAAGTCTTTGTTAAAGAAGGTATCTAGAATATGAACCACCTAGAAAAAGAAGCACAAGAACATGTCACTCGCAAGCGTAAGGCGTTTGTACGTACACTAGGCGGGAAAATCAACGAAGTAGAGAGCCTCGTCAAGAGTAATGTGTGGGATTGCAGAGAAGCAGAGCTAGCCAGAGACCATCTGACTAGCAGCTTTCTGTGGTTGCGAGAAGCAGTAGAGAAGTATGGCGTTAAGTGATTACAGTTTTAAGTAATCAATCAGGCTTTCGTAAAGCCGGAGTTCTCTCTCACTATAATCTCGTATGTCTGCATCAATGTCATATTTCTCCCGCATTATTTGTTTGGCTTGATAGCGCACGTTCTTGTCTCCTTTGTTGATTAACTTCTTTCGAGCAGCCATCAACGATGTTGTTTCATCACCTGATACGAGCAGGTACTTACGTAGGTCAGAGCGTAATGCGTTCTTTGTGTCGGTTAACATCTGACGACGCCGGGCTACATTGCCTTTCTTAAACTCTTCTGACTGAATGAGTTTCATCATTGAGTCCTCAAACGCAGGTGCGATGGCCTCGTTAAAGATCTTGTCGTATGCAGGTATGGCACTCCTCTCGTTTGCAGTCCAAGGATGCATCTCTGCCATAGAATAGGCCTTCTCTGTAGAAGTCCTGTTAGGCTTTAGCTTGATCCCCATAACGCTAAGTAGAGGAGAAGGGTCTTGTATCTTGCCTTCACGGGTAGCTACTCGAAGCTCTTCTCCGGTAACACCCTCTAGCTTATCGGTAAAGATTTCGATCAGGTTGTCCACGTATCGCGTAGCCTGAATAGTGCCAGCTTGTAGGCCCTCTGCCTGTCGGGGATCTTTCGCTACGTCGGAGCCTGCAATAAGACCCGTCATTCTGTTGATCGCATCTAGCGGACGGGTAAAGCCAGCAAGAATACTACCACCCTGTTTAGCAAAAGCACTGCCGATAAGAGATACTCCTAGTTGACGATCCTCGTTAAAGGCAACATCCATGATATTATATATGTCATTAGCAAACTGCACATCTGATGCGAACTGACCTACAGCAGTCTGTGCGGCAAAGTCTTTAACGAGTTCGCGGGGGACCATCTCCCCTTCTCGATTAAGGTCAATAATTCTACCGGCAGTTAGCCATAGGGAAAACGGAAACGTGTTACGCGCATCCAGAATCTGCCCGTTACCCAAGTCTACGTCAAACGTACCCATGCCTTTTTCGCGCTGCTCTTTACTGAAGTCCGCTGCTAGGGCTAAGGCGGTAGTGCCTACTGCAGCACGAGCAAATGCTTCTGATATATTTTCAGGTTGCTTTGAGCCGCGTCCTTTTTTGTACAAGGATGACATAACACTAAGAGCACCTGCAGGAGACCACTGGTACGTTGTTGCAATCACGTTGTTCATGAAGCGGCCAAACGGCAGGATAGTACCGACAAGCGGGAGGCTAGAAAAGTTCTCAACCCCCTTTGCAAGACCGCCTAAAAGTTGATCATCTGTTGTGTAGTCTTTAGAAAAGACAGACCTCAGCGTAGTGTCAACAGCACGTCCGATAACATCGTTATCAACGCTGCCTACAGCCCCATCTTTGAAAGTCTCTTGCAACGTCTTTCCGGTTTTTATACGGATATGCTTATCAAGCTCCGTCATAAACATCTGAGACTTAGTAAAGGTATCCTGAGCACGAACACCTGTAAGCATGGACGCTGCATCTGTAGTCCTCTCGACAAGTAAGTACGCCGGATCTTCAGGATCAATACCAAACCTCTTACCACTACGTTCAATGCCGCCTGTCAGGGTTTCAAAAAGTATCTTCTTGACATCCTTATTCTGCTCAAGGAACGCCATGTAGGCATCTTTAGTCGTGTAGGGGTCCATCAGGTTACGCATTCGCTGCCCTGTGATTCCTGCGTACACTTTAGCAGCCCTAAAGTTCTGCTCTGCAGCTGCCTTGTTGCCGACTGAGCCGTAGCCCAGCGCAGCTAGATAGTGTACAGGAGAAGCAAACAGATCAGCAAGAGACTGGCCCATGCCGTACTGCGCTGCACCGATTATGTTAATCGCTGAAGTAGCAGGGGACGACACGAGCATACGCTTCCAGACGTTTTGTCCGTATTCAAAAACTCTGGCCCTCTTCATGTTCTCGGCAATCGCTTCCTTCTCATTAATTGTAGTGATGCTACCGTTAATCACACGATCCCCATACACAGTTGCCGCATCTAGATATTTTCTGAACTGAGATGCTACCTGAAGAACTTGACCGCCTCGGCTTAACTCTTTCGCAAACAAATCCTCAATGCTTGTAGCAACCTGTGTTGTATCACCCAATGTAATACCCAAGCCCTTGATGTTTTCGTTTATCTGCTTGAGCTGATCTTTCGGAAGCATCTGCATCAAGTTTGTGAAGAAGTCAGAGATACGCATATCCTTTGGCACAGCTACGCCGTCGTCAATTAGTATCTTGACTAACCCGCTTTTTCCGTCGCCATCTTTGCCAAGCAAAACTTCCCTAATAATCTCTACGGGAGTTTCGAACCCACTGTAGCGCCCCTTACCAGCATCAACCTTATCCTTCCAGCTGCGGGACACTTCCAGTATCTTACTCCCAGCTGTCTTCGCCTGTTTAGGTGTGAACTTGAAGTCCGCAGCTGCCTTTTGCGCTTCCTGCTTTCTAGACACCTCACGTAGAAGCGTATCCATTTCTTCTAGGTTGCCGTCACGACGGGCTTTGATACGAGCCTGATCACGAATATCTTTAAGCCCAGACTCGCCAACTAGCTTTCTCGCCCCACTAGGCGCTACGAAGGCTCCAATCCCACTAACGCCGCCTAAGAGAGAGCTAAAACCTGTCTGTAGTGTGCTGTACGTCTCCTGCGCCCCAGCATCAATGAGCGTGTTCTGTAGCGTAGCATCCTGAAGTACCGCAAATACAGAGTCTATACCAGCAGTAGCTAGGATGGCGTTGGTGCGTCGCTTATTAAGGATAGGCTGCACAGCTTCACGACTAAGTGCTCGCTTACGGGCCTGCATGAAGAGAGCGTATTCCCTCTCCGCAGCTGCGTAAGCCATCTGCTTTTGTTTCTTGTTGAGGCGGACCCCCTGTGAAGCAGCCCTCGTGAGTACATCTTTGTAGACATTGCCAGCTGCTCGTTTAGCCTCACCCTTTAAGGCAGTATTTGCGCCTACGTCTTTAATAGCAGTCCGTACTGCAGCCTTAACAGCTGCCTTACCTGCTTGCTGACCACCGAGAAGACCTGCTTTAGCCATACCACCGGTAAGGATACCTGCGTAGTTCGATGGATCAGTGGCTGCTGAGTAGATGTAATCACCTATACCGTCGAAGATCTCACCTGCATCACCTGTAAACAGGTTGCCCAGATTGTCGTACAGCTTGTAAGCCTGCGCTGCTCGTGCTTTTGTCTGCTCATCTGCATTGGCAATAAAGCGGGCTTCCCCTGCAGTAGACACGATGTTAGAGTTGAAGTAGCGCATCTGGTTTACGAAAGCATCTACGACCTCTTCGTCACTACGCCCTTGACCCACCTTAAAGTCAACGCCCATGCGATCTACCATGTAGGCACGGATATCCCTAGCGTTCTGCCCTTTCTTCAAGTCAGAAATGCTAAAGCGCGAGTCGGGTACGGCATCCTCAACAGCAGGCCGCTGAGGTTTTGCTGGGCCTTTCTTTTCTTCAGGAGTAGGAAGATATTTTGCGAGGGTATCTTCTTCGTCTTGCTGTTCTAAGTTGAAGGCAGCAGGTGTGTTATCCTCATCAGGGGCCGTGAGATATTTTGCGAGGGTATCTTCTTCTTCCATGATTATTCCTGCTCGTTATTTGTTCGTACTTTAAAGAACTTGAGAAGCTCCTCTTCCTCAAAGTAAGGATCTCTTTTGCCCACACTCATTGGATCACCATACTCTTCCATAGGAGTTCCCGTATATTCAGAGATCATATTGCGATTAATGGCTCCTGAAATAAGTGCTTCATCAGGTATCTGAGCAAGTATAGACCCTTTGATCACGCGACTTTCGCGGAACCCCCGTCTTTTAGGGCCTCCGGGCATACGAATTACGTACAGCTTGTCTGGGTTGTTTTTTGCTTCTTCCTTAAAGAGCAGCTGCTGCGTTCTTTCCTTTATCTGTTCCTCGCTTGGAGCACCGCCGTCAGCGCGTACCGCCTCAGTAATTCGAAACGCACCTTCCGGTCCGGGATACCCTAATGCGGATCTTTGTTTAGAGCTAAGTTTACGTACAACATTCTCGTTTATCAATCCGGGTTTGATATCGCCTGACTCTAGTGCAGCCGTAATTTCTTCAGGCGACATGGTCAGCACTGGCGCAGCTAGCGGGAGAACCTTAATAGCATCCGGGTCTACGTAGGCCGGTCCCGCAAGATCCTCGCGCAGTTCTTGATTCAGGTTTCTTTCGGCAAATCTCTGAAACGCATCGCTGGCTTCCATTCCGGTTCGACGATTTCCTGCTTCACCCTCAACTTCAAAAGATTCAACCTTACCTTCCTCATCTACGCCGACTATAAAAATCTTACCCTCCTCGACTTCATCTAATGCGAACCTGTAAGTGTTACCATCTTGAGTTATTTCGCCGCCCGCACCGGTAACCAGTTCTTCTATTTCAGCGCCACTAATAGGTGTCCGCGCTGACTCTGGTGCAGCAGCAGCAGTTGGCTCAGCATCTACCGCCTGTGTTACAGCATCTGCCGCCTGTCTCTCATCATCTGCGCGTTGAAGGAAGCTAGTAGAATAGCCCGGTACGTAGTTATTAATCACACTACTCATTACGTCTACGTAGGAGCCTGCCTCAAAAAACTTGGCTTTTGTTCCTACGTACAGGTCTAGTGCCTCTCTTCGCTTATTTTCAACAATAGCACGAGCTTCTTTTAATTCTTCTGGAGAGACCATTGAAACTTGAGAATTTAGAACAGCATCTTCGTGTACCTTTATTTTACTTACCGCTTTTGTGTAGGAATCATCAGCCATGAAGGAGGTTTCTGCTTTTGTCATGTACCTTCTTAGCTCGTTAAGTTCAGAGCCATAGTCATCAGGATTGAAGAACTTAGGTGCCTGAAAAGAGAAGAAAGTACCCGCAGTTGTAGGGTCGTAAGGCCGTACACTAGAATACGTAGCCAAGTCGTATACGCTCAGACCGTCGCCCGCCGATTCCGCCCTAAGCCTCTCATCTACCGACTGTGTAGTAGGACCGAAAAGACCGCGAACAAATCCAGAGATACCTGTATCAGAAGGTTCTGCAGGCATTTCAGGAGGTCTCTGTACTCCATAAATATCAGTCAGTAGTTTATTCACTGCAGCTGGATTAGCGTTAGTCACCTCAGCATTGTCAGCAGTGTAATTCATCATACCTGCCAATTCATCAGATGTAGGGTTTCTCCCATACGCACTTTTAGTAGCCTGCACTGCGTTTTCAACATTCCTTTGTAGCTTGAAAATGCCCGTAACAGGATCTGATTTTAAGGCTGCTCGCATGGCCGATTCGCTTACGCCAACCTCCCGTAGCTGTGCTGCAACGCGCTGTGCACTTTGATAGATCTGCTTCTCTTTTTCAACAGTAGGTCGATTGCGCTCCCCTAGCAGTCGCTGGCGCGTTTCGTACTCTTCTGCTTTTTCGGTCTTTCTGTCGATCCCCTCACCAACGGATTCAAGAAAGCCCGTTGCAAACGATTGCCAATCCGCCATTACAAATTCTCCTTACGCGACATAAGCCCGTTACCTGATGGCTCTTCTTCTGCAGCAACTTCATCCTCGTCAATCAAAGGATTATTCTGCGGCGCTTCTTCCATAGCAGCTTCGATATCCTGCAAGAGAGCCACACCTGTATCATCCTCTGATGCATCGCTAGCAAGAGCGTCTTCCACAGCCTGTTGAATGAGCAGTGAAACCCTCTGCTTCTCGCGTTCTGCACTCTCGGCAGCAGCATCAGTCGCAGTCTCTTTTGCTTCAATGCCGTAGTCCAGAAGCACTGACTTAACAAATGTGCCTAGCATTGGGGCTGCGAGCATACCCGTCTCTATGGTATGCAAACCTTTCATGGCACCTGACATAACAAGCGTCTTACAAAAAGAGCGCAAGTCCATGCCTACTTGGAATAGGACTACAATATCGTCAATCGTCTCTTCTTCGACGACCTTCTTCATGTAGTAGGATAGTGTTTCCTCTACAGTGTCGTATTCTGCAGGCCGCTCATAGGGTGCGTTACGTGGTAGTTCCGTAAGAGACTGCCCCGGAATAGGCGCTTCTAACATGTTCATTTTTGTATAACCTTACTTTTTCGTGAAGCCTGCACCGAAGTATAGACCAACAATAGCAGACACTAGGTGTGTATCGAGGGGTGTGATAACGAAGCCTTGCGCATACACCCACTTAATGCTTTCGGCAGGACCAAACAACCAGTTGAAGAAGCCGCCAGTCATCTCAGTATAGCCTACGTATACGGGTACTTCAGGATACCATACAGCTACAGCTTTAGGCAAGACTATTATCGCAAACACAGAAGAAAGAGCTATAATTCTACGTGTCCACGCAAAGTGTTTGTCTGTCTTGCCATATTCACGGGCTGCGTTAACTTGATCTGCTCTGAACTGGGAACGCTCAATGAGCATTTTGTTGGTAGCTTCACGAGACTGAATGCTCTGCCCCCAGATGGACATCACACCGCCTAGCAGAGTAGACGCCAGCATAGTGATTAACTCTAGGGGGAGACCAAACATAGTGTGCGTCCTTTAATTTTCAGAAGACATCAAGCCCCGTCTTGCTGGAGTAGGCGAGGTTTCAGGAGCGCCTGAAGGGATCTGGTTTTCCATTATCCACTCATCTAGCAAATCATAAGAACTTTCAATTTCAGACACCATCTGATTGAGTTGCTCTTTTGTTACCTTTGAACTACGGAAGCCTTCCCATGTCTCTTTAAGAGCCTGCCTTTTTTGGGCTAATGTTTTTTTACCTTGCATCTTCTGCCTAGCTAGAAACAAGAACATGGCATCTTGAGTTTCTTTATTGAAAACCAAGTCACTAGGAAGGCGCATGTCTTTTATGATACCTCGCAGGGTTGTGCCTACAATCTGGTACTTACCCATAGGGGTAGATGTTAGGCCTCTCCTACGCGCCTCTGTGTTTTTACCTAGTCGGGGCTTTACGTATTTACCGTAAGCGTTGCTAGGTTTAGAAAACTCAACCAGCTCACCTAATGTTTTCTCTGTTACTTTGTAGTCAAACACAGGGGAGTCTTTCTTTTTTTCAAAATTCCCATACAGAGTATCGTAATTATCAGCCTCCCTAGCTCGCAGCATGTTTTGCGTGACAGACTCTGGGTTCAGTGCTGGAGGCACCTCAATAGAAGCGGGGGCAGCGTCTATCTCTGACTGAGAGTTGCTTATAAAAGAAAGACTGGCGTTCTCTTGATCCCCGTAGACCTCTTCAACTGTACCCAACCGAATGCGTACATTATCATCTTGTGATTTGAGTTCTTTCCCCATGTAGTCAGCAAGGTGATATAACCTATTAAAGATACTCATGTTATCTATAACACCCTGCTCTTCTTCTGTAAGAGTCTTGCCTTCTTGATATTTTTTGTAAATGTCTTTTTGCCGAGGTTCAAAGTCGTAGGTGTCTACGACAAAGACATCACCATCTTCAACAACGATATCCCCATTTCCAATAAAGCTAGCCATTCTGAGATCTGAGTCTGTGAAGCTATTGAGAACAGTTGAAGTGGGTGAAGCGGATGCTACAATATCTCGAATACTGTCAGAACCCCCATAACCAAAGTCTTTATAATTTAAGCCGTCTGCGCCTAATCCTTTTGATGCCACAATATTTTGCAAGTTTTTCATGTCGGAATCTGCAAGATCTCTCTCTGTAAATGTAGGAGCCTCCACAACCTTTTCGTCGCTGCCTAAGACAGCCTTAAAGGCAGATGCGAGTGTGCCTTTAACCAGATACTCTCCGAAGGCTCGCAGATTTACTGGAGTGTCTTTATAAAGGGTCGCCATCGCAGGAGCAACAAGCTCTGGAATAATAGGAACGTCTTTAGGGGCGTCGTCCTCTGGAATATCGTTTTTAAACTGCGGTAGACGAACATACCCACTCGACTCATCGTCTTTTTCCATAAGACCGCGAGGCCGACGTTGAGGTGTAGGAGCCACAAAAGGTGCGCCACTAAGGGGTACCTGTAAAGACGAGGGGCGCGACACGGGGACAGGCGACTGAAGTACGCCCTCAGTACCAATAGGCAACAGAGGTTGTGCTTCTACAATATCCATAGATTCTTTAAGCGACCTGCCTCTCTCAAATGCTGCATTGTAATCCACTACAAGTTCATCCAACACACTTTCCTTCGCTGCTTGCTTTTCGAGCGATTTATCAACCCTGTATGTATTTTTGAGCTTTTCCTTGTCTTCTTCATTCTCGTCAAAGAGCGAAACAAGATCTTTTGCAAAGCGTTCCACGAACGAGAAAGGATCATACGAGTCATCCATTTGCTCACCCATTGGTCCTGAAGTAGAAGACATATCTTTAGACATAATACCCGTATTACTAGAAGGGGTACTAACCTGATCCTCAATATCCCTAGCGAAAGGGTCGAACGAGAAGGTATCTTTGTTGCTCATTTATTCTCTACCTACTAATTAGAAAATCTTATTTAAGACTACATCGCTGCTAAGAACCTTGCCTGCGATACTGCCTAAAGCACCAAACAGGCCTGCAGACTTAGTGGCGCTTCTGTTCTGCCGTGCAGCTTCCACAGCCGCCTCTATTCGCATCACTTCGACAGCGATAGCTGTAGCCCTGTCCTCATCATTCTCCCCGCTATTAAAAGCAAAGTTCATGGTGTCTCGTGCGCTTTGCATAAATGCGTTATAGGCATTGGTTGTCATAGCCGCGTCAGTTAAGAACCTGTCCCTGTTAGCCTGATTGATTGTGGCATTGTCTGTAGTAGCAATGTTCTGAAACCACTGTGCGTTAGCCTGCTCAATGATCAAAGCGTTACTTGCGTTGAACCTATCCCTACTATCTTGAAGGCCTGCATTGAACTGGCTTATCGCATTGGCTTCATTTACGTTAAACTGTTCCATAGAGTTACGCTGCGTAGTATTAAACTGTGCAACATCATTAGCGAGACTACTGAAGAACTGATCGTTCTGCTGCTGAGAAGAAGCGTTAAACTGTTTAGAGGCGTTATCCGCTGCAGCGTCAGACAACAACGCATTCGTCATGCCCTGCGCTTTGATGACACGAGCCTGCTGCTCATTGCTTAGGCTAGTCATGTCCATCTGTAGGAAGGCGTTTGCCTGCTGAACCTGCGCCTGCTGACGGTTGCTCAGGTTGGCTATGTCAATGTTTGACATCGCAGCAGCATCAGACAGAACCTTTGCGTTGCTCGCGTCGAGGTTTGCTAGATCAACAGTCTGTGCAAGACGGGCATTCTCTAGGGCAATGTTCTGATCTGCAGTGAAGTTCAAGTTAGCGATGTCGCTGATCTTAGCTGCATTCGCTACACGAGTTTGAAACTCTTGGTTGAACTCCAGATTGAGAAACGAAGCCCTCTGCTCTGCAGCAAACAAAGCAGCCTGCTGCCTGTTAGACAGGTTCTGCAATTCGAAACGCTGAAAGCTAGCTGCGTCTGCCTGAGCAATAGGTAGCGCACTCTCCATAGCAGCCTGTACAACTGCTTGTCCTGCCATAGAAGAAGCAGACAGACCGCGTTGCGCAAGCGCCGCTGTAGCTGCTCGCATAGCACCTGCAGCCCACGATGGTGGATCTTTGCCCTCTTCGAACTGCCCCAGCAAATCAGTAAGCTGACCTTCAACAGTAGCCTCTGATGATGGCGTACCCGTAGCAGCTGAGAAGTTTACCTCTTGACGTACCCGGCCCATATCTACCGCAGAGCCAGAGATTAGTTCGCCTTCTTCGAGAGCACGGTCATCAGGTTTAACAATCTGTACGGCTTCATTAATCTGAGCCGCACTAAGGCCTAGCTGTGCCAGCTCTTCCGGGGGCATAGTAGCCGCCTGAGCAAGTGCTTCTGCACTAGGTCGTCCAGTGGCCGCTTCAAGTCGGTCAAGCACACCCTGCACTTCAGGTGTAGCAAGCGTAACGTCATACGATGCAGCCTCTGTCGCTATAGGACTAGCTACATCAGGGGCGGTTACTACCTGTTGTGCAGTTACTGTTGGGGTGGCCCCAACTTGCCCTACACCCTCACGCAATACGCCTGAAGCACGTTGTGCATCTGTGGTAAGCTGTGTAGCTTGATCAGGACGGAAGCTTGCAGGGTCATCTATTGCACGTCTCTGTAGCTCCTCTGTCTCGGCTCGCACTTCAGCAGGGCGGGGCGTCTCAATAGCGGAGAGAGCATCCTCAGCAGCCTCTGATCTTTGTAAGGATCGCTCTTCTGCTGCTACACGATTTGGTAGTACGAAATTCCGCTGACGCTCTAGCTGCTCCTCAAGCGTCCTCCGCTGATCGCGACTCAGGAATTGTGGGCTGTCTTCATCGCTTGCCGCAGGATTGTTTAGCTGCCTTTCGATTCGAGCTATGTTACCCTCTGCCTCAAG